>Ga0157370_10000691_pt1 | contig 42089 bp, 34 predicted proteins | sample C35metaG_FD_113463 | JGI IMG/M metagenome (GOLD analysis project Ga0157370, IMG submission 113463) | Corn rhizosphere microbial communities from Kellogg Biological Station, Michigan, USA - C3-5 metaG | ecosystem: Host-associated > Plants > Roots > Rhizosphere > Soil | place: USA: Michigan...
AGCGCAGGATGAGATCATCCAGCCGCCGTGAGCTGAGAGGGTCCAATCCAGCGCCCGGCTCATCGAGAAAAAGAATATCGGGATCCAGCGCCATGGCGCGTGCGATGCCGGCGCGCTTGTTCATACCGCCACTCACTTGAGAGGGATAGTAGTCCTCATAGCCGGAGAGGCCCACCAGCGCCAGCTTGTAGGAAACAATTTCCTGAATGCTTTTGGCGGGAAGTTTCGTGTGCTCTTCCAGAGGCATGGCGATGTTTTCCGCCAGCGTCATGGAGGACCACAGTGCGCCGGATTGATACATCACCCCGAAGCGGCGGATGAATTTTTCGCGCTCATCGGCGGCGGTAGCGGTGAAGTTTTCCCCTTCATAAAACACATTTCCCGTAGCTGGCTCGCGCAGACCTATCAGGTGGCGCAGCAGTGTGCTTTTCCCGCAACCGCTGCCTCCCATGATAACGAAGATGTCTTTTTCCTGAATATCGAAGTTCAGATCTTTCATGACGACAAAGGAGCCATACGCCATCGTGAGATCCCGGACAGAGATCTTGGCTGTTGGTTTTTCCTGCTCCTGTTCCATGAATCAGATATTTAGAACGGTGAAGATGGCGGCAAAGGCGGAGTCCAGCACGATCACCGCGGTGATGGATGCTACGACGGCGCGGGTGGTGGCTTCGCCAACGGCGGCAGAAGAGTTTCCAGACCGCATCCCCTGATAGCAGCCGCTGATGGCAATCGCCGCTCCGAAGACGAAGCTTTTCAATACGCCTAAAGAAGCGGTGGTTAGAGAAATAGCTCCCACTGTCTGATGCCAATAAAGGACGGGAGGAATATCTGCCATGGCCCCCACCAGCATGCCGCCCAGAATGCCCATGAGATTTGAGTAAATCGTCAGAAGAGGCATCATGATGACCAGTGCCAGCATGCGGGGAAGAACCAGGAAATCAAAAGGATCGAACCCGAAGGTTTTCAAGGCGTCGATTTCCTCATTCGCCTTCATGCTGCCAATGTTGGCTGCAAAGGCGGCACCCGTCCGGCCGCTCATGATGATACTGGTCATCACGACACCCATTTCCCGCACCATGGCGATGCCGACCAAATCCGCCACGAAGATGCTGGCGCCGAAATTCGCCAACTGCACGTTTCCAACAAACGCCAGGATCATACCTATCAGAAAACTGATCAACGAGACGATGGGCAACGCCTCCACGCCACATTGCTGCACGACCACCCAGAAATCCCGGAAGCGGAAACGCGCACGACCGGTGACGAAGCGCCCCAGTGACAGCACCGAGGTGCCGATGAATTCAGTGAGCGATCGGATATTTCCCCAAACGGCCAGCGTGCCCTTTCCTATTTTTGCTAGAAACCCTGCTTTTTCATCGACGGTGCGTGCATCGCTACGCTCGGGTATTTCCAGAGCCAGTTCCATCAATCCGCGCAAATCATCGGGCATGCCTTCCAAGGACGGGGGTTCCTTTTGTTCCTCCCTGCGTAGATGAGAGAGAAGGAAAGCAGGAAGGGTGGAATCAAATCCTTGCAAATTCCCCGTTTCATAACGCCGGGGCATTTCTCCATCCCCTTCCCCCGTGACTTCCGGAGCAGGACCACCCTTTCTCCAAAGTCCGGAAATTTCCATCACCACTCCATCGGCATCCTTTTTCCAGGAGATGGAGGGAGGGGAAGATTCACTTTGTCCCATGCGACATCCATCAAAGGAGATATGAGGAAAAAAACAAGAGGCGATTTGCCAACGGATGACCTAAACCGGAGCAGGTATTTGCATTTATTTCGTGCTTTTTGAACGATGCACGGAAGCAGGTATTTGGTATGTTTTTAAGAATACCCACTGCGGAATCAATAGGTTATGCTTCAAAATGGCGTTTGGCATGATCCATGCGAAACGGGAGTTAGCGATTTACCACCACAATTATGAATCCAGAAAACTTAATTCCCTCTTTAGAGGAAGGCATCACCGGCTTCGCTTCCAGTGCCGAGGCAACTGCAAAATTTGAAGCTGGTAAGGAACATGCATCCCAAGCTGCCAGTGAACTCAAGGAAGCAGCCATTCTTAAAGCGCAAGCTGTGAAAAGCAGTACGGTTCTCAAAGCAGAAGACGTCCGCCGAAAAGTGGAAGATCGAGTGCAGGATGCCCGCAGCCGCTGCGAAGAGCGTACGCGCAATGAGCCTCTGAAATGCCTGCTCTATGCCTTCGGCATCGGCTTCGTCACCGGCTACATCTTCCGCCGCTGATCACAACTCCCTATCATTTTAAGAAAGGCCCACTCTTTCGAGTGGGCCTTTCTTAGTTAGATTCCTGCTGCTACAAGACCTTTCCATGCTTTCCTAAGGCCGAAAAAAACCCGCCGCGATCCGGGATCGGGCGGGCTTTTGTTGAATGATGATTTTTAGATCGCTGCGAGAATGCCGTTGAAGGTAGCGCTTGGGCGGAGGGCGGCTGATGCCTTGGCATCGTTTGGCTGGTAGTAGCCGCCGATGTCTACTGCCTTGCCTTGGACTGCGATGAGTTCTTCCACGATTTTTGCCTCATTGGAGCGGAGGTTTTCCGCCACAGGAGTGAAGATGGCCTTCAGTTCAGCATCACCGGATTGAGAGGCGAGCGCTTCAGCCCAGTAGAGCGCGAGGTAGAAGTGGGAGCCACGGTTATCGATGGTGCCCAGCTTGCGGCCAGGGGAGCGATCTTCCTCCAGGAACTTTCCAGTGGCAGCATCCAGAGTATCCGCCAGTACCTTGGCACGGGGGATTTTAAACGTCTCGCTGATATGCTCGAAGGATGGCGCAAGGGCAAAAAACTCACCCAGGGAATCCCAGCGAAGGTAGTTTTCCTCCACGAATTGCTCCACATGCTTCGGCGCGGAACCTCCTGCACCGGTCTCGAAGAGGCCGCCACCATTCATGAGAGGAACGATGGAGAGCATCTTCGCAGAGGTGCCCACTTCCAGAATCGGGAAGAGATCGGTGAGGTAATCGCGAAGCACGTTTCCAGTCACGGAAATGGTGTCCTGTCCCTTGACGATGCGCTCCAGCGAGAAGGTGCAGGCAGCAGCGGGAGCGAGGATGCGGATGTCCAGTCCTGTGGTGTCATGATCCGGCAGGTACTTGTTTACCTTGGCAATGATCTGCGCATCGTGGGCGCGGTTTTCATCCAGCCAGAAAACAGCAGGATCCCCGGAAGCGCGGGCGCGTTTGACGGCCAGCTTCACCCAGTCCTGGACGGGAGCATCCTTGGTCTGGCAGGCACGCCAGACGTCGCCTTCTTCCACCGCGTGCTCCAGCAGCACATTGCCGGAAGCATCTGTCACGCGGATCACACCATTTCCGGGTGCTTCGAAGGTTTTGTTGTGGGAGCCATATTCTTCGGCAGCCTGGGCCATGAGACCCACGTTCGGAACGGAGCCCATGGTTTTGGGATCAAGTGCGCCATTCGTCTTACAAAAATCGATGGTGGCCTGATAGACGCCTGCGTAGGAACTGTCTGGGATCACAGCCAGGGTATCGGCCGTTTTGCCAGCGACGTTCCACATCTTGCCACCTGCGCGGATCATGGCAGGCATGGAGGCATCCACGATTACATCCGATGGCACGTGAAGATTGGTGATGCCCTTATCGGAATTCACCATGGCAAGGGCAGGTCCATTTGCATAGGCGGCCTGGATATCTGCCTCAATCTCCGCCTTCTTATCGGCAGGCAGCTTGTCCAGCTTGGCAACGAGATCGCCAAAGCCATTTTTGAAATCCACGCCCAGTTCCTGAAGAGTGGCGGCGTGCTTGGCGATGAGGTCCTTGAAGAAAACCTCCACGGCGTGGCCGAAGATGATCGGATCGGAAACCTTCATCATGGTGGCCTTCATGTGCAGGGAGAAAAGAACGTCATCGGCCTTAGCCTTTGCAATCTGCTCACCCAGGAAGTTCACGAGAGCCTTTTTGCTGAGAACGGTGCCATCGATGATTTCACCTGCCTTGAGGGGCGTGCTGGCCTTGAGAACCTGCGTGCTGCTGTCGCTCCCCACGAACTCGATTTTTACATCCGTGGCATTGGTGACGGTCACGGATTTCTCATTTGAGAAAAAGTCATTGGCGCTCATGGTGCCGACTGTGGTTTTGGAATCCGCAGACCAGGCACCCATCGAGTGAGGGTGGGCTTTTGCGTAATCCTTCACGGCCTTGGGCGCACGGCGGTCAGAGTTGCCTTCACGCAGAACAGGATTCACAGCGGAACCCTTTACCTTGTCATAGCGGGCGCGGATGTCTTTTTCAGCATCGGTCTGAGGATTTTCAGGGTAGTCTGGAAGAGCGTAGCCCTTTGCCTGGAGCTCAGTGATGGCGGCCTTGAGCTGCGGGACCGAGGCGGAAATGTTTGGCAGCTTGATGATGTTTGCTTCCGGCTTCAGAGTCCATGAGCCCAGTTCTGAGAGAGCGTCTGCAATCTGTTGATCCGGAGTAAGGAAATCCGGGAATTGGGAAATGATCCGACCGGCCAAGGAAATATCGCGGGTTTCCACCACGATGCCCGAGTGCTTCGTGAATGCCTGAACGATGGGAAGAAACGAATAAGTCGCGAGCGCTGGGGCCTCGTCGGTCTTTGTGTAGATGATGGTAGGAACCTCGGACATGATGGTAAGCAGTCGGAATTTACGGCCTGCGGTTTATTCCATCCCGCCGGAGGGGTCAAAAGCAATCGTCCTCACTATCATGAGTCCATGGAGTGCAAACGACTCTGCAAGCCGCATCCGGTCACTGCCGGATCCTTCGCTGGCATGCCGAACTCATTGACCAGCAAACGCCGGAGTTCCTCATCCCCGGTGATGACGTGCTTTTCCAACCAGCCATTTGGAAAACGCCGCGTCAATTCACCGGAGGCCAGAATCAGCCGATGATCCTTGCCCGGGCGCGTCACGATGAGGGATTTCCGAAAAATGGAATCTGGATGAGTGGAGGTGAACCAATTCGCCATTTCGTAATCGACGGGAAACGCTTCATGGAGGTCGAACGTATAAACATCCTCCCAGCGATCCGGTGCCAATTGAATTTGGTGGGTGAAACCTGCGCCGGTCTGCTGATAGCGCCGGGCTTCATGGGAGGTGGGCTGCACGATTTCTTCCTTCAAGGCCAAAGGGCCGGTCTGTCCCACGCCGCCGAATCCTACATCGGCAATCCACGGCGTGCCATCAATCTCCACGCGCAGGATCATATGAGTGCGCCCCGTGATGTTGTCTGTCGGTTGGTTCCAGCGAACCCGCGCAATCAGAGGAGTTACCTGATAGCCGATCTGTCTCAAGATGGCGGCAAAGAGCCCGTTTTGCTCAAAGCAGTAACCGCCGCGCTTTCCTTTCACCAATTTGCTTTCAATATCCTCCAACTGCAGTGAAACCCGGCGATCTGTCCATGGGTTCAAATTTTCAAAAGGGATGGTGATGACATGCAGGTAGTGGAGGACCTGGAGTGTTTCCAATGTAGGGGTGGCAGAACCCTCGTAACCGATGCGGTTGAAATAAGCGGAGAGATCAATCAGGTGCATGAGAAAGGAATGGATTGCCAGGCGATCCTCATCTTGTCTCCAGCGATGACAATCTCCGAATGGCTTAAAACCTTTACCCACTTTCTTGAGGAAAACTGGGCCACTCCGGATGGTGCCCACGATCTCCATCACCTTCACCGGGTTTACCGGATGTGCCAGGAGCTGAATACCATGGAAGGCGGGAAAGGGGACGAGGAAGTGCTAGTGGCTGCCTGTTACTTTCACGATTATATTTCGCTGCCTAAAAATCATCCTGCACGGCAGTTATCCTCCGAGATGAGCGCGAAAGCCGCGGAAGAACTATTGGGAAATCGGTTCGGATTTCCTCCAGCTAAAATTCCTGCGGTATGCCATGCCATCCATGCCCACAGCTTTTCCGCCAATATTCCTACCCGATCGTTGGAGGCATCTCTTCTTCAGGATGCGGACCGAATGGAGGCGCTGGGTGCTCTCGGCATTGCACGTTTATTCTACACAGGCGGGAAAATGGATTCTCGATTGTTCGATGCGGAAGACCCGCTGGGTGAAAACCGCCAGCTCGATGATCAGAAGTTTTCTCTCGATCATATTGAAGTGAAACTTCTTAAACTGCCAGCTACCATGAAGACGAAATCCGGTCGGGAAATGGCCGAAAGAAAGGCAAACTTTCTTCGTCTTTTTCGACGTGAATTATTAACAGAGATTGCTCAGCCTTAGTCCGTTTCAGCAGCATGCTGAAGGGAGATCTGATAGTTGTTGCGCTCCAGGAGCAGACCGGAAGGCAGGGAACTGACTTGGAAGCTGGCTAGAGGCACTGCTTTCTTTGATCCCTCTTCGGTTTGGTTTCCGATCACCAGCGTGCCGTTTTCACGATAAAGCTGCCAGACAAGGATACGAACGCGAACGTTGGGATTTTCCCGCATGGATACGGCTACAGTTCCGCTGGTGTGGCCTCGTGTGAGAGCGTTCCCAAAGTCCAGGAACCATTCTTTGTTGCTGCTTTGAGGAAATAAAGGGTCCGAGCTTTGAGTGACTTTATAGTAACCCATTGGTGCGGCTGTAGATGGACGGCGGTCAGGCTTGTCATCTGCTTTGGCGACCATTGCAGTCGCGGCAAAAAGTAGAACTCCTGCTGTAGATGCCAATTTTCTGGTAACTCCAATCAGGTGGGTTTGGATTTCAGGAACTAATGTCTTCATAGCATCCGTTTTTCTAGCCCACGGTGTGCCGATGAAGGTTTTTCAGTGCAACACTATGGTAATTAATGTGTTGGGTTTAACAATATTGCCACTTTTCTTGGAGTTTGATCGTTATTTTGAAATCTTCTGCCCTGTTATTGGGCAAATTGCACTGTATTGTCTCAATTGGAAGTGGTGAGAGTCGCACGCACTTCGACCGTGCGGTTGATTTCGAAAGTCGCGTAGGCCAAACGCTCAGGCTGGCGATTATTGAAGGGTGTTATTGTTACCACTTCAATCGTATACATTCCATCTTTATCTATGAAATCGCTTAAATTGGTAAGGGGCACCACTGCATTTTGAGGAGAATAGGTATTATAGGAAATAACCGAAGAACCGACAGTGTTCCCATTTGCTCCCACGCTGGGTAAGCCTGCGTAGATCCGGGCGTAGGTCACACTATCCGGATAAAGATCGGTTAGGGTGGCCTGTATGTTCTCGGGCACATTCATAAACTTCGCATTGACTGGAATGTTATGGATGGTGGCCGTCGCCACCGGCCATACCTGAATGGTCGCAGAGGCTACTTTTGCCGTAGCGGAGGCTCCGGTACCTATTTGCACGCTCGCGGAGACGGTTTCCTCTCCCACTGCCTTGGTCGGCTGTGCTCCTGGCAATTGCTGATATTGGGCAGGAATGGAAAAAGTCCCATTCATCGTGAGATCCAAACCCAGAGAATAGACGCCCTGGCCACTGCCATTTGCGGCAGGGACATACAGAGTGGGATCGTAAAGTTTATAACTGCGCTGGACTGCAACCTTGGTGGGGGCACCTGCCGGGATTTGAGCACTGGTGGGATCAGGCAATTTGGCCACGCTGATATTTACATCGTAAGGTTGGTCGGCCCGGGTCCGGGGCGGATAGTAAGTGTCCTTGGAAGTCAGGACGATCTGGGCCTCCGGTATGTAGGTTCCCACCGCTTTCTCCGAGAGCAGCTTCGGCAGATAACTCGCATCCGATGGATTCCCGAGAAAAAGATCCAGTTGAATGCCCAGCAGGTTTACATCCACCAGATGGGAGTCCAGTGAGACATTCGCGTGCAAAGCGGAGCCGAGATTCGCATCCACCACCGTGAACGGGCTGAGTGTGGAATCCGTGTAGGCATAAAGCTGGAAAATCGCCCCATTGCCCGTGATCGGTTTGGAACGCAGATCTCCGGTTTTATTCCCGATCGGCGTATCATAGACCACGGTCTGTCCATTGACGACCTGGATTTGTCGGACGAAATCCACCGCATGTACAAAGGACCCGGATAGGAAGAGGCTGGCGAGAGACGCGGTGTAGCACTTGAGTTTCATGGCGGGTCAATGCTTGGTATTTGATTTCACCTCAGGAGTGGAAGATGAGGTGAGAACCGTGATGGGATTCCCATATTGGGTGGCGATGACGACGAGATTCGTTTTTTTGAAATTCTCGATCACCTCGGCAGAAAATGCCTTTTCTCCAGAGACTTCCTGATTGGTGACTTCCCGTGTGGTGATCCAGTTGCGGTTCATGGTGAGGAAATCTCTCCACACCGTGTAGCGCCCTGTTGGCTTCGTCACCCATCTCGAACGATATCCTTCCGGGCAAAACAGGATGGAACCTTTTGGCAGCAGCACGAAATTACCGGTGCTTTCCAGAATGCTGGACATCTCAAGCAGCCCATAGTCATTCGGCTTCGGTGGCAGCGGCTTGAAGTCTGCAGGTGTTGAGCTGGCTTGCAGCCGTTTTTGGATCAACTGCTCATCCGTCATGCGTTCTGTCACAGGGTTTCCCATATTGGGAGGAATCATGGAGGTGCCGATCCCGCTTTTCCGGTTGGCTGCCTTATCTGTTTCCGGGGCAGCTAGGGCAACTCGGGAAACATGCCAGATAGCGACTATCAGCACACAGATCCAAGCCGGAGTTTTCATGGCGAAACCATTGTTTTTTTCCACCCGTTTCCTTGGCTGGCAGTGAGATCCACGACCACACTGACTTGGGAGGAATTGACTTTCACCGTTGCTTGCAGGGTGCCGCCGGAGGTAGGATTGGCCGTGGCGGGGGGAGTGCCCAGGATCGTGAGATTCGCGTTACCCAGATCCAGCCCCAGAAATGGAGGGCGGTAAATGGGCAGCTCATCTTTTTGGATCGTGTAGCTGAGATTGATGGGACATTCGGCAAGGATCTGATCTGAGGAAATCGACAGGGTGCCCGTCATGACAGGTGCCGTGGCATGATATTCTCCCAGCACATAAAAATGTCCCTTGGGATTTTGATTGGGATAAGGAACGTCAAACAAGCCGGGAAGCAGAGAGCCAAGCAACGAGCCACCTGACTGTTGAAAAGTGAGGGTCACATCCACTTTGTTTTTGGGATCGCTCAAGGTCCAGTTCTGGCCATACTGCTGAATGGGGCCTATGGAAGTGGCGATCTGGGTTCCCGCCACACTCAAACGTTCAGGATAGGTTTTCAGGGAAAGCAATCCTGTCTGCAGCCCCACATAGGCGGTCGATTGAACGGTTCCCCCCGTGCCGATCAAATACTTTTGTTTGAATGTCGTGCCTACAGGAGTGGCTCCCACTGCCCGGTTGCCCAACTCCAAGGTTCCAGCCACACCAAAGATATCATAGCGATAGGGCTTTGCGATTGTTACGCTTTTGGAGCCCGCCGTTTCGCTGAGGGTGATACTGGACGCCATCCCAGGTGCCCAGCACTCGACCTGCGAGAAGCTGATGGTAGGATAGAATAACAGAAAGGCTGATGCCACAGCGAAAGTGGCTTTTTTTGAGCACATGCTCATGGCTGGTGTGGGTGTTGGGACTTGCAGACGATGGACGGGACCTCCGGCGGAAAGGCCTTGATAGCCTGATAGGTGGAATTTTCTCAATCATCACCCATGCCAATTTATTTATGATGCCAAAAGGTCATGGGAATAGTAGGTGATTGGCAGGTCGATTAAAACGGATGTTCATTCGTTCTTCTGATAGAAATTGCCTTGTAATCTCTCAGATATTTTTGAATATCATCATGGATTTCTTGGATATGATCTGCTTCAGAAAGACATGTGGCTGGCTGGCTGGAGTGGGTGTTCTGCTCTTTGCCTTCCATGCCGCCACATGTTTTTTCCGTGCCCGATCCTGCGGGCTGGATGAGATAAGGGCGAAGGGGGAGATCCGGATCGGCTATGCTGTGGAGCCTCCGTATGCCTTTCTGACAGAAGGCGGAGAGGTGACCGGGGAATCACCGGAGGTCGCAAAACGGGTTGTCCACCGATTGGGTCTCCCACGCATAGAATGGCGGCTCACAGAGTTCAGTTCACTGCAGGAGGAGTTGGAGCAGGGTAAGATCGATGTCATTGCCACCGGAATGTTCATCACCAAGGAAAGACAGAAGCGGCTGATCTTCTCATCCCCTACATGCCGGGTGGAACAAGGCCTGCTGGTAAGAAAAGGAAATCCGGAAAATCTGCATTCCTATCAGGATCTTCTGGCGAAGCCCCGGGTAACGGTTGCGGTCATCGGTGGCTCTGTGGAGGAGAGGCTGATGAAAGAAGCAGGAATGCCTGGGGAACGCATCCACCATGTGCCTGATGCTTTGGCCGGGTTGAGCGCAGTGGAATCTGGAAAAGCGGATGCACTGGCCCTTTCTGCACCCACACTCCGCTGGATGTCACAAGATGGAAAATTTCCGAATGTGGAGATGGCAGACTCCTTTCACCCTGGCATGGGTGGAGAAAGCCCTGGCGAAGTTGGGTTTGGCTTTCGCAAGGAGGATGCTTCCCTTAGGGATTGCTGGAATAAGGCCCAGCGGGATTACATAGGTAGTCCACATCACAAAGCGATGCTGAAGTCATTCGGCTTTGTTGATGCTGAAATACCAGCACCCTTGAATGCTGTTAAAACGGAATCTCCCCCATGACACCGATCTCCATCCGAATGCGGAACTTCTGGATTTTGTTTCCCCGGATCGACGCGCGTTATTGGACGTGGTTTACCGTCGCGTCCTCCATCATCATCTGCCTGATGGTACTGGGTCTTCATGTACAGCAGAGAAATGCCATTACTGAAACTTCAGACCTGCTGGATAATGTAAGGTCGGCGCGCATTGATATGGCGAAGGGATTTCTCCATCTGAGCATGGCCGGGGAAGCGGCCTCTCCATTCAGCAAACAGCAGGGCGCCGTGCTCATGAAGCAGGCATTGGAGTCCTTTCAGGATTCCTTCGATGAATTGAAATCGGACAAGGATTATTCGGATCAAATCGCTCTGTTCAAACAATATTCAGATGAATTGAATCAGATAGTAGGTAAGGAAATTAGCCCTCGGGCCGCTACCCAGATGCGGATTGTTTTTTACCAGTTGGATCAACTGGCAGAGCGGATTGATGTAAAAAACCAACAAAAGCTGAAAAAGCTGAAGGTCCATTCACGACAGGAATTTTTGATCGCCATCAGTATTGCCACCTTATTGTTGGGAGTCATCTGCGCGGGAATGTATGTCTCCATGAACCAGCAAAAAAAATCCCAGCAGGACTTGGAAAAGAGCTTGGAAGCGCAGCGGAGGCACGAGGCCCTGCTGGAGGAAACAGGCAGAATCGCAAAGGTGGGGGGCTGGGAATTGGATGTCCAATCGGGCTTGGGCCAATGGACCGAGGAAGTGGCTCTCATTCATGAAGTGGATCCCAAGGCCGCAACCAGCAAGCAAATCGGCCTGGAATTTTACACGAATGAATCGCGTGAAATTCTGGAGGTGGCATTGGATGAAGCCATCCATCATTTCAAGTCATACGATCTTGAATTGGAAATCATCACTGCGAAAGGGAAACCCAAGTGGATAAGGACCATCGGTCATCCGGTTATGAAGGATGGGAAAGTGGTGCGGTTGCATGGTTCCTTTCAGGACATCACCGAGTATAAGAATGCGGAGCAGGCCATTCGGGAGAGACTGAGTATGCAAGAGCGGTTGTCCAAGGTCGCCGAGGCGACTCCAGGGGCGATCTATGAGTTCCGTATGAAGGGAGATACCGGCGGGGAATTCACTTACGTGAGCCCGCGCTTTGAAGAACTGGTGGGCATCACACCGGAAGAGGCGGTGAACGATTCCGCTAATTATTTCAAACTGTATCCGGCCGAAGAGCTGGAAGATCTATGGGAGAGCGCCCGGGTGTGTGCGGATACCCTGCAGAAATGGCAACGGGTTTTCCGGCTCAAGCATCCCGTAAAAGGAATGGTGTGGATGGAGGCGGTCTCCGTTCCCTCGCGTGCGGAGGATGGCAGCGTGCTGTGGCATGGCCTGCTGTTTGACGTAACGGAGCGCATGCAGCTCGAGGAGCAGTTGCGCCAATCCCAGAAAATGGAAACCGTAGGCCAGTTGGCAGGTGGGATGGCCCACGATTTCAACAATATCCTCACGGTGATCCAGGGATATGTGACTTTGCTTGAGCAAGGTCTCATTGATAAAAAAGAGGCTGCAGCGGAATTGATAAAGGCGGTGGAGCGAGCCAGCAGTTTTACCCGCCAGCTTCTAACATTCAGTCGCAAGCAGCTCATGCAGCCGCGCATGCTGAATCTGAATGAAGTGGTTTTTCATATGGCCAAGATGCTGCATCGCACCCTTGGGGACGATGTGGTATTGAAGCTGGATCTATCAGATGGGGTGCCTCTTTTGCGTGCCGATCCGGGCATGCTGGAGCAGGTGATCATGAATCTTTCCATAAACGCCCGGGATGCGATGAAAGGAGGAGGGGAGCTTACCATTTCCACCTGTAGCTCACAAATCACCCATCAGGCAGCGGAGCATACCAAGGATGCACTGGCTGGTCCTGCGGCCTGCATTTGTGTGAAGGACAATGGCTGCGGTATTTCCCAAGAGCTGATTTCCCGGATCTTCGAGCCTTTTTTTACCACCAAGGAAGAGCACAAAGGCACAGGGCTGGGACTTTCCATCGTTCATGGTATCGTCAAGCAGCATCAGGGATTGGTAACGGTGAAGAGCGAGGTGGGAGTGGGAACCACTTTTGAAATCCTCCTGCCCGCCACTGATGTACAACAATCTCCCATCTCCGCTCCGGCCGGAACAGTGGGTGATTCTGCGGGCCATGAAACAGTGTTGTTGGTGGAAGATGATGCCAGCGTGAGGCGTATGGCTTGCCTTTCTCTGGAACACTTCGGCTACAAGGTGCGTGAGGCATCTTCCGGCAGGGAGGCAGTGGAGGTTTTCAATCTGCATCAGCAGGATATATCCCTTTTACTGACGGATATGGTCATGCCGGAAGGGATGAGTGGCTGGGAGCTGGCCAACACCCTTCAAGGCCGGAAGCCGGAGCTGGCTGTTGTTTTTTCAAGCGGCTATGGCAGGGATGCCATTCCGAAAAACAAGAGCTGTGATTACTTTCTGCAAAAACCTTATTCCATGGCCAAGCTGGCGGAGATGGTGCGGACCGCGCTCGATGGAAACGTTAGAAAAGCACCAGCCATGCGGGGATGAGGTATCGTCCGGCAAATGGAACCTTTTGTGGTGTGAGCTGCCACTCACCGATTTTCGTATGAGTGTGAGCCGATGACACGGCATTTCTCTTGTCGCTGGGCTTTCCCTTGTGAGAGCTTGCCGAATCTTGGCTACGGCTCGTAATACACAACTGGATGGCTGGCGCGCCTTTGCCGTGCTGGGCGTGATGTGGCATCATTGGGCGCCTGTGGCTTGGCGGGGGATTTTTCCTTTTGAAATCGGGCTGTTTTTTTTCCTCACACTTACTGGATTTCTGATTGGACGTATTTTGCTGCGGGATAAGGAGGCAGGGGAGGGAGGTGATGTGTCATGGCGGCTACAAGCCTACCGGGATTTCCTAAAGCGGCGGATGTTCCGGATTCTTGTTCCCTGTTATGCGGCGATGATCTTTGCCATCTGCGTGGGTGCCCGGGATATCAGCCATCATCCGCTGGCGTATTTTGCCCATTTTTCAAATTTCCACATGGCGCTTCTGCCCGGATGGCCATCTGGGACGGCCCACTACTGGACGCTGGCCATCCAGATGCAGTTCTATCTGCTGTTTCCAATATTGATTTTCTACGTGCCCCGGCGGGCCTTACCTACGGTGCTGATTTTGTTCAGTCTGGTAGCTCCATTGTCCAGATGGGGACTGGAGACCTATTTCCCGGAGATTTATCATTCACAAGCCATCACAACATCTGCTTTCGATTACTTTGGTATCGGGGCCTTGCTGGCGGTCGCCATGGAGCGGGACACGCAGGCGGGAGACAGGAAATGGCGGTGGGTTTCCCTGGTGGCGGGCGGTTGTTATCTTGTGTGCAGGGGGTATGAGGAATTTTCCACTCCTTTGGCGGGAGTGAAGTATTTTCAGCAGACCTTTGTTGCCACCGCCTTCGCTGGGTTGATCTCCTCTACACTTGCGGGGTTCAAAGGTTGGCTGGGAAAACTCTTGAACCATCCGGCAGTGCAGCATGTGGGGCGGATCAGCTATGGGCTCTATCTTTTCCATACGCCGGTCCCATTGCTACTGGGATATGTGATGCCGTTTCTGTGGCATCCGGTTTTTAATGGCCCTCTGCTCATGATCCGGTTGTTGGCTTTCTTTCTCACCTCATGGGGGCTGGCATGGCTGTGCTGGAGGTATCTGGAAAAGGGCGTCAGCAGGCGTGCTGTGTGAGTTTCTCCCGTATTCAGCATTTCCACTGGCTTGCAGAGGCGAAGTGGAAATGCCACCCTCGCGCATTGGAAACGATTTGGAAAAACGATCTGCCTGAGCGTTTCGGACCGATGACGATCAAGGAGCTGCGGCAAAGTTTAAGGCGCGCCAGTTTCGTCTATCCGTTTTTAGCGATCCATTTGATGGCTGTTGTTGCCATCTCCATTGAGTTCAAAACAGGGAGCCAGAGTTCCTCCACGCAGTATGCCGGGATGCTGAATATCTCCATGCTGTGGGAAGCCGGCCCTTTCTGGATGTTGGTGGGGGCCATCTGTCTGCTGATTATGCCACTCACCGGTGTCATGCTGATGAGTCAGGAACTGGAGGAGGGAAATCATGAACTTCTACAACTCACGCGGCTGAACCGATGGGGCATCGTGCTGGGGAAATTTTTCACGCTCTGGGGCCTGTGTGTGCTGACATTTCTATCACTTTTTCCTTACGTGGTCGTGCGCTACATGACGGGTGGCGTGGAATGGTGGCATGAATTCGCCTGTGCGGGTACCATCATCGGTGGATCTGCCATGATGACGGCTGCGGCATTGGGCGCGGCTGCCTACAAGCGCACGCCTGCACGTATCGGAATACTTCTATTGTCCCTGGCATCCACCTTTGCTGTTTCCGCAATCGTCCTGAGCGGGAGCGGCATGGCCTCGAATGGATGCGGGTTCCACTATTATTTAACGGCGCTGTGTACCGTGGCTTACGGTGTGGCTCAAGGGCTGACTTTGGCGAGATCCAGATTGAGACTTACGGTCCATGCCTATGAGGTAAAGCCCAGCGGTCTGGTCCTTGGCTGGGTGGCCTGTGTGCCATTTTTGATCGGACTGATCACCGCCATCAGTCTTGGCTGGGGGGGCTTTGTTGCGCTCGCTTTGGCTACATTTGTGGTGATCCGAATCGATGTTTCGATCAAGGCTCCCAAGTCGATGCCTCCGCCGCCGCCGAACATCCCTGCTGCATGATTGGGAATAAATTGCGTTTCCCCCATTTCAGGCTAGGTTGCGCTGGCTGGACGCATGAGGCCCCGGCGAAGTGATTTCATTCCCGCCCCTCAATAGTTTCAGTGATATTACAACGCTTACGTCAGGAGACGCGGATTGCCCACGAGAGGCTCGAGCAGTTGATGCCCATCATGTCTCCGGAACTTACGCGGCAGGCCTACTGCGAATTGGTCGTCGGATTTTACGGATTCATTGCCCCTGCCGAGGAGTCTCTGCTTCGCTCCGGTGCGTGTGGGCAAACGCAGGTCCCTTTTTCCGGTAGGGAGAAAACATCGATTCTGGTGAAGGATCTGGAAAATCTCGAGCAGCCCATTCCCAAGGTGATACCGGATGATGCAGCAATGAACCTTTCCTCTCCTGCCAAGGCGCTGGGCTACCTCTACGTGATGGAAGGTTCCACGCTGGGAGGCCAGTTCATCAGCAGGCATTTGAAAAAACACCTGGGCCTCGATGCGGAAAATGGTGCCGCTTATTTCAACGGCTACGGTTCCCAAACCTCCGCCCGCTGGAAGGAATTCTGTGAGGCTCTGATCGCCAGTGCCGCATCCCTGAATCAGGATGACGCCATTGTAGAATCCGCGCGGGCGACGTTCGAAGGTTTGCAACAATGGCTTTTCCCCAATCCCGAAGCCCAGACCGCCAACCCATGAAGCCCACCCCCGACTCCCTGCCATGGGCGAATGGAATATACAGCATCAAGCAACACGGGGTGAGCATTGCGAACTGTGATAGCGAGCCTGTCCAAACTCCCGGATGCATTCAGGAGCATGGCGTGTTGTTTGTGCTGCGGCCTGTGGATTTTGTCATTCTCCAGGTAAGTGAAAACATCGCGGAGCACTTCGGCGGTGCACCGGAAGCCTGGCTGGGAAAAACGATTTCCCAACTAACAGGCGATGATCTTTTTCAACGCCTCACCCACTGGATGGGTGGGCGTGTGCTGGAACAGAACCCCACCTACGCCTTCACGCTCCCGGCTTCAGCCGCCCATGGCGAATATGACCTGATCCTGCACACCATCGATGGTTATGTGATCCTGGAGTGCGAAAGTGCCGTGCCGACTCTCGAGGCTGCAGAGATGATGTATGGCAGGGTGAAGCACGTCGTTTCCCAGTTGCAGAACAGTAACACTCTGAACGGATTTTTCGATATCATCGTCAATCAGACCCGTGAGCTTACAGGGATCGACCGAGTGATGATCTATCGATTCCATGAAGATTTCCATGGAGAAGTAGTAGCGGAAAGCAAGCGTGAGGACCTCTCCCCATGGTTGGGCCTGCACTATCCGGCGGAGGACATTCCCTATCCAGCCCGTGAGATCTTCAAGAAAATCTGGGTGCGTCCGCTCGCGGATGTGGGTGGGCGCCCGATGGAACTGGTGCCGCTGGCCAATCCGGAAAACGGCAGGCCCTTGACCATGACCTACTGCGCCCTGCGCGGAGCCTCCGTGATGTACTCGGAGTATCTCAAAAATATGGGCGTGGAGGCTTCTCTAACATTGTCATTAATGGTGGAGGGGAAACTTTGGGGGCTCATCGCCTGCCAGCACCAGATTCCCATCCGCTTTTCCCATGAGACGCGCTCGGCCTGCGAATTTCTGGCACAAGTGGCCTCGCTGCAATTGCGCGCTGTGGAGCAACGTGAATCCCTGGTGTATCGCCTGAAACTTGAGGAATCCCACAATCGCATCGTGACCAATGCCGCGCAGGATGCGGGACTGGGGCCGCTGACTACAGCTTCGCCTAACATTCTGGATCAGATGGAGGCCGGAGGCGTAGCGGTGTTTCATGGCGACCGCTGGTGGAAAGTCGGTCATACCCCAGCGGATATACAACTCGATGCCCTCAAGGATTGGCTGGAAGAGCAGCCGGAATTCGATACGCCCGCACGGTCGGTTTTCGTTACCGACTCGCTCTCTAAAAAATTTCCGCCTGCTGTGGATTATGCGAAGGTCGCCAGTGGCTTGTTGGCCGTCTCCCTTTCCCGCCAGCGCCACACTTTCATCCTGTGGTTCCGCCCTGAAACGATTCAAACGGTGAACTGGGGAGGAGATCCGCACGACAAGCCCATCGTCGTGGGGCCACATGGTCCGCGCCTCACTCCACGCAAGTCGTTCGAGATATTTGCCGAGTCTGTGAAAAACCGTTCGCTGCCATGGCAAAAAGTGGAAGTCGATGCCGCACTGCGGCTGCGCCTGCTCATCATGGAACTGGTGGTTTCCCGCGCGGAGCAGATCACGGAGATGAATGTGGATCTGGCCCGCGCGAATGAGGAGCTGGATGCCTTCACCTATGTGGCCAGTCATGATTTGAAGGAACCTCTGCGCGGTATTTCCAAATACGCGCATCAACTTATGACCGATGCGCAGCAGGAGGATTCCGAACGACTTCAAAAACTGGAAAGCATCCAGCGGCTGGCCACGCGGATGGATACGTTGCTCGATTCCCTGCTGCATTTTTCGCGCGTGGGCCGGACGGTAATCATTCCGGTGGCGGTGAATCTCCGTGACGTCATCGAGGAAGCGCTGGAAATTATCTCTATCCGGCGGGAAGAAAAAGGAACGCGTATCACCGTCGCGGCAGAGCTGCCGCCGATTCAGGGCGATCGCATGCGTGTGCGCGAAATTTTCGTGAACCTGATTTCCAATGCATTGAAATACAATGATAAGGAAATGCGTGAGATCGAGATCGGTTCACGCGTGCACCCGGAACATGGCCTCGTTCTTTACGTGCGGGATAATGGCATCGGCATCGAAGCGAAGCACAGGGAGGTTGTTTTCCAGATCTTCAAGCGCCTCCATGACCGCGACGCCTATGGCGGTGGCTCGGGTGCCGGCCTTTCCATAGTCCAGCGGCTGGTTTCCCAGCATGGTGGAAAAGTGTGGATAGAATCCACTCCGGGTGTAGATTGCGTTTTCTACTTCACTTTGCAGCCCACACTTCCCGCCATTTCATGAATTTGAAACCTCATCCCAGCGGATGTTTGCTGGTGCTTGAAGATTCCGATGAGGACTTCGACACCATCCTGGCGGCGGCGAAGGAATCTAATCTCAAAAACGAGATCATCCGCGTGACGAACGGGGATGAGTGTGTGGAGTTGTTGGAAAAAAGAGCGCAGGAAGATGCGACGTTCAGTCCGCTGCTGGCATTGTTCGATTTGAATACTCCGCAGGGTGATGGGCGCTACGCGTTGAAAACACTGCGGGAAAATGCCCGATACAAGACTCTGCCCATCGTCATTCTTAGTACTTCGGAAAATAAGCACGATTTGGAATTCTGTTACCACGCGGGGGCAAATGCCTATCACACCAAATCGGTGAGTTATCCGGCCCATTTGCGCACCGTGCGCCAGATTTTCGAGTATTGGCTCGATGGCGTCATCCTTCCGTTCGCGCAGTAATGAGAGGTACCATGGCTCCCCTCCGTATTCTTATCATTGATGACTCGCCGGATGATCGCGCGGAGGTTCGCCGCATGTTGCTGACAGGGTCGGACAGGCACTACACTTTCACCAATGCTGCCACAGGAAAGGAAGGGGTGGAAATCGCCCTTTCTGAAAACACGCCGGATTTCATCATTCTGGATTTCTCCTTGCCGGATATGGATGCTCTTGAGGCATTGCAGCTCCTCCGGAATGGTGCCGACCTGCCGCCCTGTCCGGTCATCGTTCTAACGGGATCCACCGAGGCGGGTAGAGAGCTTATCCACGCTGGTGCCCAGGATTATCTTGGAAAAGGGTGGGCATCTCCACCTGTCGTGACGCGATCCCTTGAAAACGCACTGGAAAGATACTCGCTGGAAAAAAACCGCAATCAGGCGATGCATTCGCTCAGGGTCAGTGAGGAATTCAACCGCACCATCATCGAGAGCACTCCGGATTGTGTAGTGGTGATGAATACTGAAGGCCGCCTGCTCACTGCCAACCAGCTGGCATCGGAATTTCTGAACATCTCCTCCATGTCTGAACTTCGTGAGACCTATTGGTGGAGCCTGTTGCCCGAAGAGGTGCAGGAGACTGCTCGCCAGGCATTCGCCACAGCTTATCAGGGCGGTGTGGCTAATTTCGAACACATGGATATCTCCGGCGCTTCAGACGTGCGCTGGTGGGATGTGCAGGTTTCCGGGGTTTCTGACTTGGATGGGAAGACTGACCGGATCATTGCCGTCTCCCGGGATGTAACCGAGCGTAAATTGGCCAAAGACATTCTTGAGGAAACGAGCAACCGCTTGACGCTCGGACTGAAGGCGTCCGGCGTTGCGCTGATCCATGTTGATCACCGAAAGAACCTCTATCACCTCACGCCGGAGGCGGCAGATCTGCTGGGGCGTGGCACGTCACCTCTCATTCTATCAAAAAAGGACTTCGATGGTGCCGTGCATGAGGAGGATCTCGCTGCGTGGGAAAAAAGCGGCCGTGATCCGAAGGATGTCATCGTTTCCGAATTCCGGATTTCATGGCCCAATGGTGAAACGCGCTGGCTCCGTGCCCACGAGCAGGTGTTTTTCGAAAATCATGCGGAGGCCTCCCGCAGCACGCTGGCCATCGTGGATGTGACCACGCGGAAGGAAGCAGAGACAGAATTGCTGGAATCTGCCCGCCGCAAGGATGACTTCCTTTCCATGCTGGCACATGAATTGCGGAATCCACTGGCACCCTTGCTGACAGGCGCGGAGTTGATTGAGCGAAATGCCGCCAATACAAAGTTTGTTTCCGAATTCGGCAGCATGATGAGACGGCAGGTAGGCCACATGTCGCGCCTGATCGAGGATTTGATCGACCTTTCAAGATTGAATCACGCGAAGATCAAGCTGCAACTCACTCCGGTCAATCTCTCCCAAATCATCCAGCAGGCGATCGAAACGATCCGGCCTTTGATCGATCAGAAGAAACATGATCTAACAATTTCGAATCCGGAGGAGGATGTGATTTTTATCGCTGATCACCATCGACTCATTCAGGTATTGTCAAATCTGTTGTCCAACGCGGCGCGTTACACGGAAGTGGGCGGAAAGATCGCGCTGCATGCTTCTGTTTCTGCGGAGAATCATCTTCTGATAGAGGTGAGTGACAACGGGCGCGGCATTTCTGCGGAAGACCAGAAGAGCATTTTCAAGATGTTCGATCAGGGAACGCAGAAGCACTCCGAAGGATTGGGTATCGGCCTGACATTGGTGAAATCCCTTGTGGAGATGCACGGTGGCACGATCTCTCTCAAGAGCGAGGGACTGGGTAAAGGCAGCCGCTTTCTCATCGACCTCCCTCTGGCCGATAGGTCCGAAAACGTTTCGGAAACTCCCGTTTCCCCAGCGCCGGAAAATCAGCAATGGCGCATCCTCATCGCAGAAGATGGTCGGGCTACGGCGGATGTGCTGGGCATGTTCTTCAAGATGGAGGGCCTCAGTTGTCAGGTGGCCTATGATGGCGCGGAAGCGGTGGAAAAGGCAGCTACTTTCCATCCGCACATCGCCTGTCTTGATCTCGGCATGCCCATTCTCGATGGCTACGAAACGGCAAAAAAACTTCGCCAAATGTTCCCCGGTATTCATCTTGTGGCCCTCAGCGGGTGGGGCCGTGAGGAGGATCGCGTGCGCACAGCCAGTGCAGGGTTCGACGAACACCTTACCAAGCCTGTCAGCCCGGCGGATCTGAGAAAATTGCTGGCGCGAGTGCTGCCGTCCGGAAGCTAAGGAGTGAGACGGTAATCCTGATCAGGACGTCGCCCGCTGGGTGCGCGTTGCCTTGCGTGTGGAAACGCGGCGGGACAGGGGAAGAAATGGAAGGGTCAAGGAATCCTGAAAGTCGAAAACCTCCGAGAAGTCTTCCTTTTTATCCGAATCCTGTTTTCCAAAAACTTGTTCCTCGATGAGTTGGAAAACCATATCTCCCACATCCTGGCATTTTTTCACACCCCACTCCTGCATGAGGGTGGAGGCCATTGGGCCGAATTGTTCCAAGGCCAGATCTCGGTAACCTTCAAGCAGTTGAGGGCCGGAAACATGCGGAGACTTGTCGGATTTTCCTTCGGTCAGGCGCTTGAGCGTGAAATCGAGGGCGTCCTTCAGAAAGAAATAGGCATGCGGATCGAAACGTTTGTCGCGTTTCAGAATGGAGACCACGGATTGTTCGAACTGCATCGCCTGCATTTGTGCAGAATGCAAAAATGAGTGCGGTGTGTCAAAGAAGCATTGTCTGCAGGCTCAACTGCCATTGCCCAGACGCTGCACAAATTCGTCGAGCAACAGTTTGAGACGTTGTTCACGGGCAATCGCCACCGGTTTGTCGAAGCCGATCCAGATGGCGGTTGCTCCTGTGGGGCCCAGCCGGAGAGTCCACGCATCCCGTTCAGAACCAGTGGCTCCGGTGAAACAGCGGGTGCCTGCGTAAGGTGCCAGAATGCTGGTGGCATCCAGCGCGGCGGAGGGGGTGAGGGCCTGCGTGAGCTGGGGCTGCATTTTGTAAACGATTTCTCCAGCGGCATCCCGAATTTCCCGGATGAGATACGGTATCGGCCGCTTTCCTTTATTTCCCAGCGTCGCCAGTCCTACGGACATCTCCATGGGAGTGGCGGCTACGGAGCCCCGGAACAGATCTTCCGTTTGCAAAAATGGACCTGCCAGCCCGCATCGCTTAGCCACGCGGATGACTTCGCCGGGGCCGATCTGGCGTCCTGTCTGCACGGGTTTGCCCGGCAGTACCAGTTTGCCGCGTTCTGCCGCAGCCGCAGCGACGAATGGCTCAAACGCAGAACCGAGATCGCGGCTGGAACGGGTGCGATCAAAACGCGAATGGTTGTAGTCCCGCCCTCCGATCAGGGCCAGAATGCCGCCGGTGCGGGTATCCGTAGTGACGGCTGCATACTCCACGTATTCCGGCTGACTACCTGCCACATGGGCTGAGGGAAGGGGATGATTCCAGCTTTTCTCCGCTTCCAAGGCCTCTACTGCGCGGGTGAGCTCCTGCTCGATCCGCTCCTGCCATGGCGCATCCAGTGTTGTGTAAACATGAAGCCCTCCCTCTTGGGTATCCAGATCTTCCAGCACTCGTTCCAGTTCCCGGCGGACAGCCTGCAGGGCGTATGAGCGCTGGGTCTCACGATCCTCGTCCTTGGCCAGATGCATCGGCTGATCAATGATCTCCTGACGTTTCTTTTCATCGATGAATCCCATCGCCACCATTCGGGTGAGAGTCTGGCTTTGCTGTTCCCTGGCGGCATCAAAGTTCCGCAGCGGAGAGAAAATGTGCGGTCCCCGGATGATGCCTACGATCATGGAGCACTCGCTCTCGTTCAGCTCACGGGTTGGCTTGTTGAAATAAGTCCGCGAGGCTTGTTCGATCCCATCCGCACCAGACCCGAAATAAATCCGGTTCAGGTAATGGGTGAGGATTTCATCTTTCGAATAATTCGCTTCCAAGCGGAGAGTGAGAGCGATTTCCAGAAACTTCCGGTGTAACGATTTTTGCTTGATTTTGAAGCTGTTGCGCGTGAGCTGCATGCTCAGAGTGGAAGCTCCCTGAGTGAAATCCCGGTCCTTGAGATTGCGCACAGTGGCACGGGCCAGCCCACGGAAGTCCACTCCGCAGTGGTCGAAGAAGCGTGCGTCTTCGCGGGCTTGCAGCGCCTTTACGAGGAAATCGGGAATGTCCTCCCGCTTCACCAGCTTGCGACCATTTCCCCCAGGAGCGGAGATTTCCTGACCCTTGCGGTCATAAAATGTCGTTCCCTCCGGCAGTTTCGCGACGTCCTTCATATCGAAGCTCATCGCCATCATGAAGTAGAAGAAAGCCAAGCCGCCTGAAACCACCAGACCGAGGATGCCGGTGATGAAGAGCAGCTTCACCGGGCCTTGCAGCCAGCCGGGAAGGACGCGTCTCCACAGAGGAGGACGGGATATGGGGCGCCAGGTGGACAAATTGGAAGTGGGACGGGTGAGGAAAACCGCATGCTGCCTATCACAATGGACGTGGGCAAGTCTGGCGAAATTCAGTCAAATTTTGATCCACCTGTTCCGGGCTCATTCCTCGACCGGCAGCGCCCGGAGTGGGCGGACTTTGACCGGCTCGTCCTGCACCGGCTGGGCTCGGAGGGGAGCGGGGTCTTCGGCTGGCAGGTCACTTTCATCCACAGCCTGGGCACGGGCGGGATGGATCGGGCACAGGTCGTTTGGCGGCAGGGCAATGTCTGCAGGCACCCGGTCCACATACGCGCTGCCGTTTTCCCGGCATCCGGCGGTGGCACGTTTTCCAGACAGCCGGCAGAGTTCCATTTCCACCAGATTAACCTTGCTGTTCAGCTCCCCAGCCTTGTAGCCCAAGCGATCCGCCGTTTTCATGATATCCACCCATACCGGGAGTGCCAGTGTCGCTCCATAGCCTCCCTGGATGGTTTTTTTAGGCGTATCGAATCCCACCCACACCGCGCAGGTCAGGGAGGAGGTATAGCCGGAAAACCATGCGTCTTTGAAATCATTGGTGGTGCCGGTCTTTCCGCCGCATGGCTTGTCAAAGCCCATGCGCTTGACGGCGGCAGCCGTGCCGCTGGTGGTCACTTCCTTGAGGATCCGGGAAACGGACCAGGCCGAGCCGGATTTTGCCGCCGGATAGCCGAGTGGCTGGGTGCTGTAGAGCACATTCCCGTCCTTGTCCTTGATCTCCGAGATCAAATACGGCCGATAGCGCTGACCATCGTTGGGGAAAATGGTGTAGGCCGTGGCCACTTCAAGAGGCGAGGCCTCGAAGGTGCCGAGGAAAGACGTTGGCTTTTCCGGCATCTTGGTGCCGAAGCCTGCCATGCGGGAAACTTCCTTCACTCCATCGATGCCAGCGTAGTTGCCCACCCGGACGGACATCGTATTGCGTGAGCGGATCAGGCCGTAAGAGGCTGGATACATGCCACCGAATTTTCCATCCGAGTTGCCGGGATGCCATTTTCCGGCCCCCTTGATTTCGCCGGTTTCGATCGGCCCGTCACTGATGCGGGTATCCGGGCGCAGGCCGCGGTCAAAGGCTGCGAGGTAAACGAATGGCTTGAAAATCGAGCCAATGGGGCGCCCACCCTGGATGGCACGATTGTAGCGGGATTCATCCGCATCCCGGCCACCCACGATCGCGAGAATGGCACCCGTGCGGTTTTCCACCACCACGGCAGCTCCTTGAATGTAAGTAGGTTCACCACGCTGCTCCGCTGGAAGTTTCTGCCAACGTGAACGGCTGGGGTGCTGGAAGCCGGAAACACTTTCCACCTGGCGTAGTTTCTTATCCAGAGCCTCTTCGCCCCGCTGCTGGATGCGCATGTCGATGGTGGTGGTAATGTCCAGACCTCCGAGCTGGATGTTTTCCTTTTCCAGAATGATTTCCAAATCCCGCCGGATGGCATCCATGGCGTAGGATTCGTGGGTTACCCGGCGCCATTCCGGCCGGAGTTCCACTTTCTCCTTCTTGGCGGTTTCTGCCTCTGCTGCGGTGATGGCCTTGGCATCCACCATCCGGTCCAGGGTGGTGTTGCGCTCGCGGATGGCGGCATTCAGATCCCGGAAGGGGTTGTAGGCATCTGGTCCCCGGACAATCCCGGCCAGCATGGCGCTCTGGGAGAGTGTAAGTTCTGAAGGATGTTTTTCGAAGTAAATGCGGGATGCTTCCCCGATCCCCTTGATCTGTCGGCCCCAGTTGATCTGATTGATGTAGGCTTCCAGAATTTCATCCTTGGTCAACCCGGCCTCCAGACGGAAGGCGATGCCGATCTCCAGAAATTTGCGATCCAATTGCTTGAGGGTATCACCACGTTTTTCACCGCTCTTGAGCTGGAAAATATCGGAAGAAAGCTGCTGGCTGATGGTGGAGGCTCCCTCGCGCTTACCTTCCAGATTTTTGAGGACCGCACGGCCGATGCCGATCACATCCACTGCACCGTGATGGTAGAAACGTTCGTCTTCACGGGAGATGATGGCTTTCCGGAAATTTTCCGCTACCTGATCCAGAGGTACCACAGATCTTTTTTCCCCGTGGATACGGCCAATTTCTTCTCCCTGCCGATCATAAATGATCGAGCGCTCCGGCATGGCGTGGATTCTTTCCAGATCATATCGCTGGGCACGGCTGCCGTAAAAAATCGCCAATACCAGCAGAACATAGGCTCCTGCCACGGCGGGGTAGCCAATGAGACGGGCGATAACCTTTAGAGGCGTAGCCAAAGGGCGGGTGAGCAGATTGAACAAATGGAACGGCCAAAAAAACAGCAGCGAGACGACACCCGGTGGCCGGGAGGACGTGGATTTCGAGCCCTCACGGGGTTGATTTGTCTCGGACGGGTTGCGTTTTGGCATTGGCTTGGGAATTAATTACGCCACGACATGAAAACCTTCCACCTCGAATGCGGTTACAGACGAATAAGAGTGCGCGCGTCGCTCTGAATGCAGAAACATGAAAATGTCGAAACTCCTTTTATCCACCTGCCTGTTCCTCTCCCTGGCGTCAGGGCCGGCGTTTCTACAGGCACGGGAGCCGTCGAAGTCTCTGGACGATCTCATTTCGATCGAGTCCAAGGTGAAACAGGTTTCCGCCAAAAACATGGCAGCCACTGTGGCGCTGGTGTCCGAGAAGCTGGGTTCCTCCGGTTCCGGAGTCATCACGACGCAGGATGGCCTCATTCTTACCGCTGCCCACGTGATTCAGGGAGCACAGGAAGTGACGGTCGTTTTTCCAAATGGCCGTGAAACGAGGGGCAAGGTGCTGGGGGCGAATTATTCCAAGGATATCGCCATGGTTCAGATTTTGGAAAAGGGCAGTTGGCCGTTTGTTGAGATGGGAGCTTCCCGGAAGATGGAAGCGGGCGATTGGGTGGTGGCTCTGGGGCACTCCGCTGGATTTGATGCGGCCCGCACACCTCCTGTGCGTTTCGGCCATGTGGTTTCAAAAGGACCGGGGAATTTCTTTACCACGGACTGCACCCTCATCGGCGGAGATTCAGGCGGCCCGTTGTTCGATCTGGATGGGCGCATCGTGGGCATCCATTCGTCCATCGGCTACTCGCTGACCAACAATAATCATGCCGGCATCGATGGATTCAAACAGGACTGGGATCGTCTGAAAGCGGGCGAGTCCTGGGGCACCCTGCAGATGAATCCATTTGCCAATCCTGAACTGCCGGTGCTCGGAATCGGCATGGGGTTGGATCGCAGGATCAATGGCGTGCCGGTAGAAACCATTTTCCCTCGTTCCCCGGCGGCGGCTGGTGGCATGCGGGTGGGTGACATTATCCAGAAGCTGGATGGAGAAGAAATCCGCGATGGAAGTGAACTCATGCAGGTATTGGCCAAACGACAGGCAGGGGATTCCGTGAAAATGGGAATCTCCCGGGATGGGAAACCCATGAGCCTGGACATCATTCTGGCCAGACGTGAAGCCCTCTACGAAGACCGCTGAATTTTAATTTCTCACAGAATGTTCGATATGATGAAACCACTCTGCTGCTTTCTTTCGGTAATTGTTCTGCCTGGAGCACTGTTAGCCGAAGATGATATTCCACTGCTGCGCCCGGATGAGCGGCGCGCCGTGGATGAGCAAACCACGGAATTCAACAAAGCACTCTCACCTGCCTTGCAAACCACCGCCCAGTCCACCGTGCGGGTATGGGTGGGCATGCGCCGCGCTGCGTATGGCACCGTAGTGGGAGATGGGAAAAAGATCATCACCAAGTGGAGCGAAATCGCCACCAAGAGAGGTGAGATGCGCGTGGAGGGTGCGAAAGGCGAATTGCGATCCGTGACCGTAAGCGGCGTCTATCAGGATGAAGACTTGGCGGTTTTAACGGTGGATGGGGATGCCCTCATGCCGATCCAATGGAACATGCAAGCTCCAGCTCTTGGTTCCTTCATCGTTGCTCCCATGCCTGACGCCCGGCTGGCGGCCTTCGGTGTGGTGAGTGTGCTTGAGCGGAATCTCCGGGAGACGGATCAATCCTATCTCGGTGTGGTGGGGGATATCCGTTTCGATGGTCCCGGTGTGAGGATCGAGGAATTGGACAAAAAGTCCGGGGCCGCTGCAGCTGGCCTGAAGGCGGGCGATATCCTGCTGCGCGTGGGTGAACGCACCATCTCAGGTCTATCCGAATTAAAAAATGCCCTGAACGGCACCAAGCCGGGGCAACTGGTAAAGATGCTCGTCCGCTCCGGTTCTGAAGAGCGCATGGTGGAAGTAACGCTAGGTAACCGTCCGGTTTTCGGTCAGGCAGTGAATCCCCGACTTCAGCAAATGGAGCACATGGGAGGTGAGATCAGCCAGGTCCGTGGCTCCTTCACGCGTGCCATACAGACGGACATGCGGATCATTCCCAATCAGGTGGGTGGACCAGTGGCGGATCTGCAAGGCCGCGCCATTGGGATCACCTTGGCGCGTGCAGACCGCACCCGTTCCTTTATCATGCCCGCTTCTGCCCTGGTGGAACTCCTGGCGAAAGAGCCGGAGAATCCTTCCTTGGCCAAGACCGATTTCACGTCTGAGGACGATCAACCCCAAGTGGTAATGCAGGGAGGCTCAGGCCAACAGCCACCTTCATTTCCCCAGGGAAACTCTCCCAAGGAAATGGAAATGAAGATGCGCCGCCATCTCTCAGACATGCAGCGCCTGATGGACCGCATGAATGATGAGATGGGAGCTGTGGAAGGGCGCTGAGCAGCCGTCTTCTTAGAGGCAGATGCGGCGGAATAATTCGTCCAGGGGCAACTGCATGCCGATATAGAAGTCTCCGAACTCGCCATAGCGGGCGGAGACTTCATCGAAGCGCATTTCGTAAACGATCGCTTTTACATCAATGGTATCCTTCGCCAGGAGGGTGACTCCCCACTCATGTTCATCCAGTCCTGTGGAACCGGTGATGAGTTGTAGGATACGGCCTGAATAGGTGCGTCCCACGCGGGCATGGCCGCTCATCAGTTCCTTGCGCTCCGCGTGGCTGAGGGAATACCAGTTGTCATTGCCACTGCGGCGTTTGGACATCGGATAGAAACAGATCACCGGCCAATCCGGCAGCACCGGGTAAAGGCGATGTTTCAGGTAGTGCGCCATCCGGGAATCGAATTCCGCCAGAGCGGCTTCAAATTCCGGAGTCCCTTCGGTGAGGCCGTTTTCCCCGATCAGGGTTTCTGCGGCATATTCCTCGCGGGTGGTCGTGTACTCGGAGCTCTCCGTTTGGGAAAGATAGGAATAGACCGGCTGCAGGATTTCAGGTCCCAGCGAAAGGGTGAGCTGCTTTTCGTAGGCATTCGCGATCTGGAGGTCCGGCGTCAGCAGCATGAAGCCAAGATCCGCTTTTGGCGTGGCGATGGAGAAAAGCAGAAGGTGGGTATCCGGCGTGGCGCGGATTTCCTGGACCAGTTCCGTCAGCCGGATTTTAGCCTGCCGTTTTTCCTCATCGGAATAAAGGGACCATTGGGAGTGATCCAGGTGATAGAAGAGGTGCATGACGTGCCAGCCTTCCCTTGGCACGAGTGGAGTGATTTCCTGAGTGGACATAGTGGATGATTTTTACCGCTGCTCTGCGGAAATATGAGATTCGTAGACTTTCTTGAATTGAGAGGTTGGGGAGTCCGTGCTGGGTGCTTCCAGAACTTCCACGTTCCAAGGCTTGGACTCATTGGTGCGATAGGCGGTGTGCATCCCCATGTCATCGAATCCGGCGGTAGCTGGAATTTCCAGAGTCGTAGCTCCATGGATCGCACGGGTGATGCCGTCTCCCACCAAATCATGATCCGCATTCCGGAATAAAACGCGGATGGCACCTTTCCCTTGGTTGAGGGAAATTTTCAGCACCGGGATGAGTTGGGTTCCCCGGCGCACGCGGTCCGGGCGAGCACCTTCTGTGATCGGCTTTCTCCAGAATGTTTCAGCTTCGGTGATGCTGAACATCTGTCCGGTGACTGGGAATCCATTACTGCCCAGAAGTTTTGGCTCCTCCGGCAATTTGTAGATTCCCTGGGTCAGGAAAAACGCAGCCACTCCCAGCAGGAGGACAAGAAACGCACCCAAGCCGATCTTCTCGATCTGGGTGAGGTTCCACTTTTTCTTTAAATCTTGCAGCGTTTCTCCGGGGGCAGCCGTATCCGCTTTAGGGCTGGAGACAGCTTCATCCTTGAGTGTTTCCTCAGTGGATGGGGTGATTGGAATGCCTTCGGCTTCCTCTGCCATTTCCTCCGGTAAAAGGGCGGAGTGAGGTTTTTCCTCGGGTTCCTGAGGCTCGGGTAGCTCTTGGGTGGGTCTGCTTTCCAGATCTTTGTCGGAAAATACGTCAGATGACGCAGAGGGATATCTCTTGGTCACCTTTGGAGGTAAGGTATCGCTTTTCGGAAATGGACTTTTCGCCGTGGCTGCAGGCTTTGGCGTCTCTGAGGCTATCGGTTTTGCAGTCTTTTCCTCCTGCTTCACCTTTGGAATGGCAGCCTGCTTTTTGGTTGGCTGTCTCGGCAGGATGGATTTCTGCCGGGGAGGTGGCAGAGTGGATGATCCCGTTGGATTGGCCGGTGATTCTTCGTCCAGATCCCAGAAGTCCACTTCAGAAATTTCCTTTGCAACCGTACCGGGCTGGGATTTCGGCCTCTTGAGAGGGGGTGAATCCTCGTCGTTTGTATTAGGATCGGAACTCATGGCGGGCAGCCCCGGAGGTATAAAGCACCGGTTGATCGCTTGGCCAGTGCGAAAGCCCGCTGGAAAAGCGACACCACTGGTCATAAATGGGCAGATTACTGGACGGCTGGGATTTCTTCTGTAAAATCAGGTTGCCAGCTTGTTGTCAGAAGATAACCACTTGCCGCGCAACCAATTTTTTTTCCCATGGCTGATCGAGAAGATAAGAACATTGAAAACGTCGCAGGGGCTTTTTACGTCGATAGCCAGTGCATCGATTGTGACCTCTGCCGTGAAACCGCACCTGGTAACTTCACCCGTGCGGATGACGAGGGCTACTCCTACGTTTACAAGCAACCGGAGAATGATGAGGAAATCGCCCAGTGCCAGGAGGCCATGGAAGGCTGCCCGGTGGAAGCGATTGGTGAAGATGGCCAGTAGTTGAGATCCCACGCCATGAGCAAAAACGACCGCGCCACCAGATTCCGTGAGGAACTGCTGAGTGAATGGCGCGGCGCGGAGGAAGTGGCGGATCTGAATGCCGGTGTGCATCTGGCGCAGGATTTCATCACGGCAATTTTGCGAAATGCGGGCGCGGAGGATGGCCTGAATGAGGATGAGGTCCGTGCCACCTGGAAGGAATTGGCAGGGGATTTCATCGCCGCCCACACGGAACCGGTCTCGGTAAAGTCCGGCCACTTGGTGCTGCGCGTTACCCAACCGGCGATGCGGTTTCATCTGGAACAAATGAAACCGATGCTCCTGAAACGCATCCAGGATCAACTGGGGCAGGAGAAGATCAAGTCGGTGAAATTCACTCTTGGCTGAAGCCTGCTTTTCAGGGCAGGTGGAAGGGACTTTTCCGCACATGTTCCGTAATTTTATTTTCGATTGGTCCGGCACCTTGGTGGACGACATGGGGCCCGTCATCGATGCGACCAATGTCGTGTTCGGGAAATACGGTTTGGCCCCGCTGGATCGTGAGGGGTTCCGCAGAAGTTTCCGGCTGCCATATCACGAATTTTACGCGGAGTATCTGCCTACTGTGGAAATGACGGAATTGGAGGCGCATTTCCGCCCTGCCTTCGATGCCTCACTGGTGCCAGTGACGATTCTGCCGCATACGCTGGAAAAACTCCAGTGGTGCGCAGCACACGGCATCCGCTGTTTTGTGCTCACTGCCATGGACGCGATCGCTTTTCAGCGGCAGTTGGATGAATTTGGCCTGCGTCCCTATTTTGAGGCCACCTATGCAGGTGTGACGGACAAGCGCCACCTGATTCACAGCATCATGGAGAGCCACGGGTTGGATCCTGCGGAGACAGCCTTTGTAGGGGACATGACGCACGATGTGGAAACGGCCCGCCACGGAGGCATCGCATCCATCGCGGTTCTCACCGGCTACAATCATCCGGAAGTGCTGGCTGCCGTCCGGCCGGACATCACCGTGCCCGATCTGGGGGTGCTGCGGAATCTGTTGGATCGCCGTCGTGCGGAATCCCGCCCCATCTCAACGGTGGGAGCTCTCATTCACGATGGGAAAGGCCACGTCCTCATGCTGCGCACCCACAAATGGGGTGGCCGCTGGGGCATTCCCGGTGGGAAAATCGAGCGTGGCGAAACGACGTTCGAGGCTCTCAAGCGAGAGATCCGTGAGGAAACCGGCCTCGCCGTGGAGGAGGTACAGCTGGTGATGGTGCAGGATTGCATTGATTCCCCCGAATTCATGCGGCCCGAGCATTTCATTCTGCTGAACTATCTGGCCAAAACTTCCCAGGCCGATGTCATCCTCAATGATGAGGCCGAGGAATACAGCTGGCTGTCGATGGCTGATGCGCTGGCGCTGAATCTCAATCAACCTACCCGCACTCTCCTGATGGAAGTGATGGAATTGAAACTCCTTCAATCATGAGCCATTTCCCAGACATCATCGAACTCCGCCGCCTTCAGGTGAAAACCTTTATCGGCGTGCCCGATGAGGAACGTGCTGATCCGCAGACGCTGCTGGTCACCATACGCATGACACCTTCCCAAGGATTCGACGGGCTGGACGATGACATCACCCGCACCATCGACTACTACGCTGTTTCTCTGGAAATCGAGGCGCTGGCCCTAAACAAGCCGCGGCGTTTGATAGAGACTCTGGCCACGGACATCGCGTCCCATCTGCTCACGCACCATTCGCTGACAAAAGTAGCCGTTTCGATCGAGAAACACATTTTGCCGAATACGGAGTGCGTGGCCGTACACATTGAGCGCAGCGTGTGACGGAATCGTCACCGGATGGGGGGTGCGTAGCGCTGGCGGATCAGGTTCTGTCAGGGCGGCATGAAAATAGACATCGTCACGGACACGTTTGCGCCGGACATCAATGGCGTGGCCATGACCCTAGGGCGCCTTGCTGAAGGGCTGCGCCTCCGGGGGCATCGGGTCCACGTCATCCGCACCGGAGAGGGTGCACAGAAAAATGAAACTTTGGCCGCGTCCGTCACGCTGCCAGGTTACAAGGAAGTCCGTGTCGGTCTGCCGGAATCTTATAAGTTGCGGAAGCGCTGGTTGAAGCGAAGGCCGGATGCCATTTATGTGGCTACGGAAAGTCTGCTGGGCCGCTCTGCGGTAAAGGCTGCGAAGTCACTGGGCATCGCAGTGGCCACCGGCTTCCACACGAATTTTCATGAATACATGGATCAATACCGGCTGGGCAGCCTGCAACCGGCGGCTCTTGCCTATCTGAAGCGCTTTCACCGCCACTCGGACTGCACTCTCGCTCCTTCACCTGAGTTGGTGGAGCGCTTGAAGGCGGAGTGTCTGGAGGAAGTTTATCTGCTAGGCCGTGGGGTGGACACCCATCTTTTCGCACCGGCGAAACGCTGCGGATCACTCCGTGCCGGATGGGGAGCATCCGCCGATTCTCCGGTGGCGATTGTGGTGGGGCGCTTGGCCGCCGAAAAAAATCTCGAATTGGCGATCGATGCATTTGAGGAAATGCGCGCCATCTTTCCAGATCTCCAGTGCGTGCTGGTAGGAGATGGCCCCAGCCGGGGGAAACTGGAGGAAAAACATCCATGGATCCATTTCTCCGGCATGCTTTCCGGGGAGGAACTGGCCCGGCATTATGCTTCTGCTGATGTCCTGCTTTTCCCAAGTGAGACGGAGACGTTTGGCAATGTCCTGCTCGAAGGAATGGCCAGCGGACTCATCACCATCAGCTACGACTACGCCGCTGCCGCCCGCTATGTGAGGACGGGTGAGAATGGCTATGTCGCTGAAAAAGGAAACCGCGAGGAATTCATCCGCCTCTCGGTGGAGGCCACTGGCCACCATCGTCATGCCGGGCTGCGCCATGCGGCCCGCGAAACCACATCCGGTCTCGGTTGGGATCAGGTGGTGTGGGAATTTGAAAAACGCCTTGAAACCATCGCTGCTAACAGCCGCTCCACTTATCCAATGACTCGTAAAATCAGTAAACGCCCGAAGCTGTCCTGCAGGACGGTTTTTCTATCAGATATCCACCTGGGCACCCATGACAGCAAGGCGAATGAAGTTGTCGATTTCCTGAAGCACATCCGTTGTGAAAAACTCGTCCTCAATGGCGATATTATCGATGGATGGGCTCTCCGCCGTGGCGGAAAATGGAGCGCACGCCATACCCGTGTAATCCGCAAGATTCTAAAAATGATGGAAAAGGATCATACGGAGGTCATTTACCTGCGTGGCAATCATGATGACATTCTGGAGCGCTTCCTTCCGCTCGCATTTGGCCGGATGAAGTTCACAAAGGAGCACATCCACGAATCCGCCAATGGCCAACGCTATCTGGTGATCCACGGAGACGGATTCGACAGCGTGTCTACCAATCACAAGTGGCTCGCTCTGTTAGGGGCTGTCGGCTACGACTTTCTGCTCGGCGTGAACCGCGTCTACAACCTGTGGCGTGCCTCCCGGGGCAAGGATTACTACTCCATCAGCAAGGCCGTGAAGGCGAAGGTGAAATCCGCCGTCAGCTTCGTGGGACGCTACGAAGAATTGCTCCAGGATCTGGCCCGCCACAAGAAGTGCGATGGGATCATCTGCGGTCACATCCACACGCCTGAGGACAAGCGGGTGGGGGATATCCACTACCTGAATTCCGGAGACTGGGTGGAGAGCCTTACCGGCATCATCGAGCATCACAATGGCCGCATGGAACTGGTCCAGTATGAAAAGTTTCTTGCAGATCTCACCAGCCCTACGGAAGAAGAGCTGCTGGAGCGTGAAGCGCTGGTGGCGTGATAAGGAGCCAGGGCAAGATAAATACTGTTTATGTAAGCGGCGAAGAACTTTGCCTGCCCGCTGAAGACTCGGTTTATCTAACTGAATTTTTTAATCGTCATCACTTTGCGTCAAAGTGTCAGTAGTGCAAGATACCGACCGCTCGGTTCCTGCGTTAGTAACTTCGCTCTCCACCCGCAACGTTCGGCTTGTTTTGAAAGCGTATGAAATCCGAGATGGAGCCAATCGAATGGCTCCCCTTGAATTTCGCCATGGCGGATGGTGAAGGTTTGCTGGCCTGGGGACATACCTAGCGATACATTCCTTTCGCGATAGGCCACATGAGTGGGATTTTCAGTTTTTTCGACATCGATCGAATCACACAGGATTTGCCCACCCGGCGTGAGAAGCGAATGAGCATGTGATAGAAACGGGTCAAGCGACGGGAAATTTCCAACCATTCCGATCCCATTCATGAGCATCAGAAGTGTATCGAAACGCTTTTTCCCATAGCTTCGGATGTCTTCAATGACGACATCCGGAACTCCTCGCGCCTGCATGATTTCTTTCATCTCTGGCAAGATATCGAGAGCTGTTACCTGATGTCCATGGCGGAGGAGTTCCAATGAATGACGTCCGGCCGCCGCTCCTACATCCAAAATGCTACCCCTGCAGTATTGCAGCGCAATTTTCTCCAAATCTGGAAATTCCTCACTAAAAAATACAGACGCTGGCACAAGTTGCTCGAAGCCATCATCACGACGGATGAGGAAATCAGAGGTGAAATCTCCTCCGTGATACGCAGCCAGAGCACTCGCAAAAGGGTTCATGGCGAAAGTGGATCTAACATTTTTTGAAAACCAGTGCCGAACGTGATGGCGTGTAAACGCGGAGCAGACCTTCTGCATCCACCGGATACTCGATGGTGTGGTCCACCCGGCCATGGCCGCCTGTGGAGCGCTGGTCTGTATCCAGCACGAGGCGATAGCTGCCGGAGGATGGGGCGTGGAACTCGTAGCCGAAGATGGACTGATCCACAGAGAAGTTCAGGAAGAACAGATAGTTCCCACGTTCCGCAATGATGATCTTCTGGCCCATGTCCAGATGGACCAGGCGGGCGGGCTGGGTGGCGAGAAGCCGGGATTCCTCGGCGAATTCCACGAGCTCTCTATCAAATTCGGAGAGCCACTGGTATTTCAGATTCGGGTTGTCGACCAGTGACCACTGGCGGCGGCAGTAGTGGTAGGACCAGCCATTGCCTTCGCGCGGGAAATCCAGCCACTCCGGATGGCCGAATTCATTTCCCATGAAAGTAAGGAAGCCTTCCCCGCCGATGGCGAGAGTGGCCAGACGGATCATTTTGTGCAGGGCGATGCCGCGTTCCACGACGGGATTCGGATCATCCTTGCCCATGTGCCAGTACATTTCCTGGTCCATCAACCAGAAGGCAAGGGTCTTGTCCCCCACCAGCGCCTGATCGTGACTTTCTGCATAGGAGATGGTTTTTTCTCCGTAGCGACGGTTGGCGAGCACGCCCCAGAGTTCGCCCACATCCCAGTCTTCATCACGGGAATGCTTGAGCAGCTTGATCCAGTAGTCCGGGATGCCCATGGCGAGACGATGGGTGAAACCGACGCCGCCTTCTGCGATGGGCCGGCAGAGGCCTGGCATGCCGGACATGTCCTCCGCCACCACGATGGCACCGGGTTTCAGGTCCTGAATGAGTTGGTTGGCCAGTTTCAGGTAAAGGATGGCCTGTTCGTCCGCATCATTACCGAAGTAGTCGTCGTAGGAGCCGAAGGACTTCATGCCACGTGAGTAGTAAAGCATGGAGGTGACGCCATCGAAGCGGAAGCCATCGAAGTGAAACTCCTCCAGCCAGTAGCGGACATTGGAGAGCAGGAACTGGCGGACTTCCTGACGGCCATAGTCGAAGCACTTGGAATCCCATGCCGGGTGGTCGCCCAGCGCGCCATCATGGAAATATTGGTGACCGGAGCCATCGAAGTTGTTCAGGCCTTCTGCGATGTTTTTCACCGCGTGGGAATGAACGATGTCCAGCAGGACGCCGATACCGAGCCCGTGCGCCGTATCGATGAGGTATTTCAGATCTTCGGGTGTGCCGAAGCGTGAACAAGGAGCGAAAAATGAGGAAACATGATAGCCGAAGGAGCCATAGTAAGGGTGCTCCTGTACGGCCATGAGCTGGATGGTATTGTAGCCCAGCTTGGAGATGCGCGGCAGAACTTCGTCTGCAAATTCCCGGTAGGTGTGAACACGCGGCTCCTCACCGGACATGCCCACGTGGGATTCATAGATGACGGGGGCCTCGATGGCAGACGGATCAAAGGTGTGCTGCCAGACATGGGGTGCTGGCGGATTCCAGAGCTGGCCCGAGAAATCGTGGGTGGTGGGGTCCTGGACGGCGCGGCGGATGGTGGCGGGCAGGCGGTCCAAGCGGGAATCATCCGCGCCATGGATGTGGAGTTTGACCAACTGGCCATGTTGAAGGGCCTCTGCAGGAAGCTTCAACTCCCAGAAACCCTCTCCAGCGGGTGCCAGCGGGTGGCTGTTGCGATCCCAGTGATTGAAATCACCCAGCAGCGAAACGGCCTTGGCTGCGGGAGCCCATTCCCGGGCGAGCCACTGCTGCGTGGCAGCGTCGAAAAGGACGCCCGCCCTTTGGTGGGTGACCGCGTAATTGGCGAGGGAGCCGGAAGAGGCTTCAATCGCGGCAAGGGTTTCGGAGAACTGCTGCATCCGGCGTTCGATGGCAGTCTGATGAGGTTCGAGCCATGGGTCATCGAGCACGAGCTTGGGTTTCTCCGTCATACACGCTGACGATGCCCGCGCACTCGTTCCCAGCAAAGCGTAATCTGCGGGAAAGATGTTTTAATCACCACCCCGTGGCGTATCAGAAGCTTTGGATGCTCCGCAGCTCATCTTCCGTCAGCGGTCGCCACTTTCCTTCTGCTAGATCCTGCGGTAGTGAGAAGTTTCCGATGCGTTCCCGATGCAAGGCCACGACCTGATTCCCGATCCGGTGAAACATCCGCTTGATCTGATGATAACGCCCTTCCTGAATGGTGAGGCGGGCCGTATGTGGGGTGAGGATTTCCAGCTTGGCGGGTAGGGTCGTGAGATCCTCCGTGTGGAAATAGAAGCCTGCCGAGAATTGGGAGATGGCTTCCTGGGGAATGATATCGCGCGTGGTGACGTGGTAAACCTTATCCACCTTATGCTCCGGAGCCATCAGCAGCTTCGACCAGCGTCCGTCATTGGTGAGCAGCATAAGGCCAGTAGTGGCCCGGTCGAGTCGCCCTACCAGATGGAGCGTGTGCTTGTCCGGGTCATCGATGAGGTCGATCACCGTGGGATGCGCGGGATCGGTCGTCGCGCTGAGGACGCCTGCCGGTTTATTCAGCACGAGACATAGCCGCCGTTCCGGCATCTGCACCGTGTCCTCCTGAAAAGTCACGTGGGCGAAGCGATCAATCTCATGGCTGCCATCGGTAATGGTTTTTCCATTCACCTTCACCTGCCCGGTGGCGATGCCGCGCTGGGCCTCCGAGCGACCCATGGAGCGGTGCTTGGCAAGGAGGCGGTTCAATTTCATGCGACGGCAGCAGGATAACTGGCGGAAGCTGTTGGGGTCTAGTGGAACTTGGCGCTTGGAAGCCACGGTGGAGTCCGTAGCGTGTGGAGCATGTCGCAGTTTGGTTTGGATTTGGTCATCGTCGGCGTATATTTTGCAGTCATCATCAGCATCGGGCTTTATGCTTCCCGGGGGCAGAAGACGATTCAGTCCTACGCTTTGGGAAACAGGTCCATGCCATGGTGGGCGGTGCTGGCTTCCATTCTGGCATCGGAAATTTCTGCCGGGACATTTCTGGGGACGCCGGGTGAAGGATTCGCGAAACGGAATTTCATTTATGCGCAGTTGGCCATCGGCACCATTCTGGCGCGTCTGCTGGTGGCGGCCATTTTCATCAAGCCGTTCTACAAATACAATGTGGTGAGCATTTATGAGTTTCTGGAGATCCGCTTTGGGCGGCTCACGCGGCAACTTGCTTCCTTTGTCTTCCTGCTGACCCGCTCCCTCGCCAGCGGCTCGCGGATTTTCATTGCCGCCATTCTCCTCGTTCTGGCATGGGAGGTGATTCATCCGGAATTCCTGAAAATGAGCCCGGGTGAGCGTTTCGGCCAGGAATTGCTGATTTACGCAGGAGCGGTGATTCTCATCACCGCGCTGACGGCGCTCTATACCACCTTTGGTGGGATCAAGGCCGTGGTGTGGACGGATCTCATTCAGGTCACGATCATGTTCGGTGCTGCGTTTTATGTATTTTTCTGGCTGCTGAACCAGACAGGTGGCTGGAGCCAATTCTCCGCTTCCGTTCAATCTCCGGTGTTTATCGACACGGGGATCACCCCGGGGCACACCTTCGGGCAATCTGTGAAATCCATTCTGGAACAGGAGTACACATTGTGGGCTGCTTTGCTCGGCTCCATCTTCACCACTCTGGCCACCCACGGCACCGATCAGGACATGGTGCAGCGGATGCTCACCTCCAAGGATGCGAAAAAAGGCCAGCGCGCGGTGATTCTCTCCGGATTGGTCGATGTGCCGGTAGTGATCGGTTTCCTTGCCATCGGCATCCTGATCTGGCGTTTCTATGCGCTGAACCCGGATCGTGCGCCTGAGGGGGATCCAGGAATCTTTGCCTGGTTCATGGTCCACGATCTCTCTCCGGGGATTCGCGGTCTGATCGCTGCGGGTTTGTTTTCCACAGCCATGGGCTCCCTTTCCACCGCCCTGAATGCCTTGGCCACCTCCTTCACCAAGGACTGGTATGTGGGCGTCTTCCGCCCGGATGCCTCACCCGAGCGGCAGATGAAGGTGGCGCGCGTATCCACTGTCGCCTTTGCCATTTTCCTGGCGATCATCGGTGTAGGAACCGCGTGGGTGAAGCTCAAGAATCCGGAGTTGAGAATCATTCCGATCGTCCTCGGTTCCTTCGGATATACGTATGGTTCACTTCTCGGTATTTTCCTGGTGGGCATGCTCACGAAATCACGTGGAAATTGCCGCGGAAATCTGACCGCCATGGTGGCTGGATTTCTGGTGGTTGGGGTTCTAACAAACCTTCCGAATGATGTCTGGAAAATGATCACGGGATCTAACTTATACACCAATCCTGAATGGTTGCCGATGATTGCATTCACGTGGCGAATCATGGCCGGAACTTTGGTGACGGTGGGCGTGGCGATGTGTTTCAAAACGCTCTCGGAAGCACGCAAAACGTCGCCCCTTTGAGGATCAGCATCTTAGCTCTTAAAAAGTTAAGTTAACGAGGTTGTTACAATTTTGTTACAAGGTTTTTTATTCATTATGAGAGAGTTGCGTTGCTTGTTAACAAGCTGTGCCCAAGGATAGTCTGGAAATCCTAATAAAATTTTAGGTCAAGTTTTTAAAAAATTTTGCTGTGGAACCCTTGTGGAATGGCGGATGCCAAAAATCCTCTCTCAGGAGTTCTAAAAAATATTTCCCAGACGCCTGAAAGTTCTCTCATAGTGACTGCCGCGTGACACGAAGCGCCTTCCGAGGGGAAGGGTGGGAGGTCACTCTTAGGAACCCAAATAACAACGATCAACCGATGGAAAAAGAGGATGTGGCAGGGGAAGTGATCGTATCGGAAAACGCGGTTTTTTCCGGGACAGACCAGGGATGGAATCAGGTCTGCGAAGCACTGCGAGGGATGGTGGGTGCGGATGCGTTTCAAAGATGGTTTCGCCTGGCTACCTGGATGGGCGAAGAGGATGGTATCGCCGCCGTGGCGGTGCCGGGTGAGATCCATCAAGTGTGGATCGAGACCAATTATTTGCCGGAGCTCACGAATGCAGTGACTTCTGTTTTCGAGGATGTGCGTGAAGTGAACGTCGTCCTGATAGAAGTGGCCGGCGCCAATGCGGATGGCTCTGCCTCCCATGCTCCAGCACGAAGCCGCAAGGAAGAGGAGGTGGTCATGCTGGAAGGAGAGGCCCTCGATAAGCGTGCCAAGGCTTCAGGCCTGAATCCGGCCAATACTTTTGAGAGTTTCGTCGTCGGCGGGAACAGCCAGTTCGCCCATGCGGCCTGCCTTGCGGTGGCCAAAAAATCGGGAGTAGGTTACAATCCACTCTTCATCCACGGTGGTCCGGGGCTGGGTAAGACCCACCTCATGCAGGCCATTGGTCAGGAAATCCTGCGTGCCCAGCCGGGTTCCCGGGTGATCTATCTGACTTGTGAGAAGTTTACGAATGAGTTCATTGATGCGATCCGCCGTGGTGATATCGAAAAATTCCGCCGCCGTTATCGCAGCACCGATGTTCTGCTCATCGACGATGTGCAGTTTCTGGGTGGTAAGGAACGTTCGCAGGAGGAATTCTTCCACACGTTCAACACTCTTTTGGATGGACGGAATCAGGTGGTCCTCACGTGTGATCGTCCGGCTTGCGAAATCAAGAGCCTGGAGCCCCGCCTTATTTCCCGTTTCGAATGCGGACTCACGGTGGAAATGCAGCCGCCGCAGATGGAAACCCGCCTCGCCATTCTCAAGAAGAAGGCGATGGATTGGAAAGTCCGGGTGGATGGCAGCGTACTTAATTTCCTCGCCGAAAAAATCCGCACGAATGTCCGCCGGCTGGAAGGTGCCCTCATGCGCGTGGCCACCTACGCCTCCCTGGCTGGTGAAAGTGTAACGGTGGACAAAGTGGAGCATCTTCTGCGGGATTTGATCCGCGAGGAAGCCAGCCGCCAGGTGAGCATTGATTCCATTCAAAAAGCCGTGGCCGATCACTATGATGTCCGCCTGGCAGACATGACGAGCCGCCGCCGCCCGGCGAGCATCGCTTTCCCCCGCCAGATCGCCATGTATCTGAGCCGTTCACTCACGAAAGGTTCCCTCATGGAGATCGGAGAGGCCTTCGGTGGGCGCGATCACGGCACCGTGATCCATGCCTGCAGGAAGGTTACGGAAATGATCGACGCGGAACAGGGGCTGAAAGAAACATTGGAGCGGATCGAGTCACAGCTCAGACGCTAAAGATATCTGAAGGAATCTTCACGGATTGACTTGCCAAGGTGGAGTGAAAACGGAAACTCGTCGTCAACAACCTACCCCGGTTCCAATCCATGAAGTTCCGAATTTCCAAGGAAGCATTTCTCGAAGGCCTCCAAAAGGTCCAGCACGTGGTCAGTTCCCGTACCACTCTGCCGATCCTTTCCAACGTGCTGCTCGTCGCCAAGGACGGTCGTCTCCAGTTCACCACCACTGATCTGGACGTCGGCATTACTGGCTCTGTAGAAGCCCAGATTGAAAAGGAAGGCGCGACCACGCTTCCGGCGAAGCGCCTCGTCAGCATCGTTCGCGAGCTGCCGTCCAGCGAAGTGGAAGTCACCGTGGATGCGAAAAACCATGCGCAAATCCGCAGCGGTCCTTCATTCTTCAAGATCATCGGCCTGAGCGAGACGGAATTCCCGCCACTGCCGGACTTTGAAGGTGCACGCGTTTTCAAAATCCCGCAGCAAGTGTTGCGTGATGGTCTGCGCAAGACTTCCTACGCGATCTCCACGGATGAAACGCGCTACGTGCTGAACGGCATCTTCACTTCCTTCCGGGATGGCAAGATGACGCTCGTTGCTACGGATGGCCGCCGTCTCGCAATGGTGGATGCGGATCTGGAGTTCCCTGCTTCCCACGAAACCGATGTCATCATTCCTACCAAGGCTGTTCAGGAACTTCAGCGCTTGCTGGGTGATGC
>Ga0157370_10000692_pt1 | contig 42084 bp, 54 predicted proteins | sample C35metaG_FD_113463 | JGI IMG/M metagenome (GOLD analysis project Ga0157370, IMG submission 113463) | Corn rhizosphere microbial communities from Kellogg Biological Station, Michigan, USA - C3-5 metaG | ecosystem: Host-associated > Plants > Roots > Rhizosphere > Soil | place: USA: Michigan...
ATTTGGTCCGGGTGGCGGTTGAGCCCCTGGAAGGTATTCCCCCTCCAGCATCGCCCGGGGCCACCCCACGCGATGCCGTCCGGAAGCTGCGGTCTTGGCCGGAGGTTACCCCCGAAGGACTTGAGACAAGCCCTCCCATCGTCCGCGTAGCTCCCCTCCACGACGGCGGCATCACCATGAGGCTTAAACCTCATGCCGAGATCTGTACTCTGTGGGCGAAGTTACTGTCTCATGCATGCTGACGAGCTTCGCGCCGGTCTTGTCCAATGGCCTGAGCCAATGAACGCACCGTGCGTACATGATTTGGTCCGGTTTGTCAAGCCCGACCTAATCCTCCCCCGCAGGGGGAGGTGGCAGGCGTAGCCTGACGGAGGGGGAGGACGGCGATGATTTTCGCCAGCCGTCCCTTCTGCGCGCATCGCTTACCGCCCCCTCCGTCGCCTTCGGCGCCACCTCCCCCTGGCGGGGGAGGATTTTTTAGCCGGCCGCTTTTTCCGACGGCTAAGAAACAGGACAGTGCTTCGACAAGCTCAGCACGAACGGGGTGGGGTTATGGCTCCGCAATCCTTCCCCGCCAGGGGAGGATTTTCAGACGGCGGTCTTTTCCAGCAGATCGTGCCGCCGGAGCGCGTGGCGGAGCTGGTCGTAGGTCAGCTTGAGCGCGACCGCGGTCGCGCGTTGGTTGAAGCGGCAGCGCGCGAGCGCGGCTTCGAGCAATTGCCGCTCATAAGCGTGGCAGGCGGCGCGCAGATCGTCGCAATCGGATGCGGGCTGGGCAGCGGCGGGAGCGGGAGACGGCTCGGAAGCCGGGGCCGGTGCCCCCTCCTCCACCGGCTTCAGGGATGCCATCCGCCAGGGCGAAGCGAAGGGATCGAACTGGATCGCGTCGACCGGCTTCTCGGTCTCGTCCCAGCGATAGACGGCACGTTCGACCACATTGCGCAGCTCGCGGACATTGCCGGGCCAGTCATAGGTTTCGAGTTGCTCGGTCGCGGTGCGGCCGAAACCGGTCCAGCGCGGCCACCCCAATTCCGCGGCCATACGGCGTGCGAAATAATCGGCCAGCACCGCGATGTCGCCTTCGCGTGCGCGGAGCGGCGGCAGCGTGATCACCTCGAAGCACAGTCGGTCGAGCAGATCGGCGCGGAAGCGGCCCTTGTCGACCAAAGCCGGCAGATGCTCGTTGGTCGCGGCGACGATACGCACGTCGACACGGATCGCGCGCGACGAGCCGATCCGGTTGACCTCGCCATATTCGACCGCACGCAGCAGGCGCTCCTGCGCGCCCTGGCTGAGCGTCGCCAGTTCGTCGAGGAAGAGGGTGCCGCCATCGGCCTCCTCGAACCGGCCCGCGCGCGCCTTGGTCGCCCCGGTGAAGGCGCCCGCCTCATGCCCGAACAATTCGGCCTCGATCAGCGTCTCGGGCAGCGCCGCGCAGTTCATCGTGACGAGCGGGCCCGCCCAGCGCGGCGAGAGACGATGGAGGCGTTCGGCGACCAGTTCCTTGCCGGTGCCGCGCTCGCCGATCACCAGCACGGGCCGGTTGAGCGCCGCCGCGCGGCTGGCGCGCTCGACCGCGTCGAGGAACGGGCCTGACTGGCCGATGAATTGATCCGCGCGCTCCATGCCAAGAGGTTGGCGGATTTTCCCATTTATTGGCAAGTCCTATTTGGGAAATTTCACCCTATCGGAAAGGCTTTTCCCGGTTTTCCGCCAATTTCAAAAACTGGCACGCCCTCTGCAAAGCATGAAGCAAGCCCGATGATCGGGCAGAACCCACGACGGTTCATGGAGGAAAAGATGACCAAGTTCGATCGGGCCGACATTCAGCGCTTCCTGGTTTCCGCGATCGGCGCGCTCGCCGTTTCGGCGACCTGCGTCGGCGCCGCGGTCGGCCCCGCCCGGGCGGCCGAGATCCAGGCCCCGCATGCCGCGGTGGCCCAGGCTTCCGGCAACGCCGCACAGAATATCCAGCTCGCCGCGCAGTAAGCCACGCGGCGAAATCCTCCGGGGCGGGTGGTCCCTTGACCCGTCCCGGAGTAAACCAAGGCCAGAGTGACCGGCCGGAACGCGTAAGACAGGAGCAAGACTGAAATGGGAATTTTCTCCCGCACCCGTGACATCATCGCCGCCAACATGACCGATCTGCTCGATCGGGCGGAGGATCCGGCGAAGATGATCCGCATGATCATCCTCGAGATGGAGGAGACCCTGGTCGAGGTCCGCGCATCCGCCGCCCGTCACATCGCCGATCAGAAAGAGATGCGGCGCCAGATCGGGAAGCTCACCCAGGTGCAGGATGGCTGGATCGAGAAAGCGGAACTCGCTTTGTCACGCGGCCGCGAGGACCTGGCCAAGGCCGCACTGACCGAAAAGCAGAAGGCCGCCGATCTCGCCGAACAGCTCCACGACGAGATCAGCGCGATCGACGAAGCGCTTGCCAGCTGCGAGGCCGACATCACCAAGCTCCAGAACAAGCTGCGCGAAGCGCGCGCCCGCCAGAATTCGGTCTCGACCCGGCTCGAATCGGCGCAGAACCGCACGCGGCTTCGCGAAATGTATGCCGGCCAGAAGGTCGAGGACGCCTTTTCGCGCTTCGAGCTGCTCGAACGCCGGGTGGATTATGCCGAGGGCCGCGCCGACGCCGCCGGCCTGGGCGTCCAGAAGAGCCTGGAGGAAGAGATCGCCGAGCTGCGCTCCGCCGACAAGGTCGACGCCGAGCTGGCCGCGCTCAAGGCGCGCGTCGGCGGCGGCAGCCCCGCCGCACCGAGCCAGGAGGCTGAATAATGCACGAAGCGCTGATCCCCATCAGCATCTGCAGCATCCTCTTCATCGGGCTGCCCTGGCTGATTTTCCACTACGTCACGCAGTGGAAGAAGGGCGGTTCGATAACAGTCGAGGACGAGAATCTGCTGGATGAACTCCATATGCTCGCCCGCCGCCTGGAAGATCGGATGAACACGATCGAACGGATCGTCGCCGCCGACAGCCCGAGCTTCCGTCCGAGCATCCGCGACGACCGGGACGACCGCGACGAGGATTACGAACTTCCCCGCTCGCGTGAGCGGGAACCGCAAACCACCCGCACGCGCCGCCGGGATCATTGAGCGCGCGACCGCAAGACAGGGAAGGGAATAAGACGATGACTCCACGCCGCACCCACTTCTATCTCGACAAGCAGAATGGAAAGTTCCTGGGCGTCTGCGCCGGGATCGCCGATTACACCGGCATCGACGTCCTGCTCGTCCGGGTCGGCTTCATGCTGCTCAATTTCGCGACCGGTTTCTTCGGAGGTTTCGGCCTGGCCGCCTATTTCATCGTGGCCTGGGTCGCCGACAAGAAGCCGCATGAGCTGGACTATGAGGACCGCGAGGACCGCAAATTCTGGCAGAAGGTGCGCGCCCGCCCCGGCAATTCGATCCGCGACGTCCGCTCGTCCTTCCGCGACATCGACCGCCGCCTGGCCGACGTCGAGACGCACATCACCAGCCAAAATCGCCGTCTGGCCGACGAAATCGAAGCGCTGCGCTGATCTGACGCGGTAGCTCAGGGAGACTGAGATAATGCACTGGGGAATGCTCATCCCGCTCGCCGCGATCCTGGCCTGGGTGGCCAATAACTGGATCCGCGCGCGCCACGGCTATCCGCTCGAAGGCCATCGCGGCCGCCGCTACCATCGCGGCAACGGGCTGGAGGCCGAGCGTCAGGTCCAGCTCCTCTCTTCGGAGAATGAGAAGCTGACCAACCAGGTGCTGCGCCTGGAAGAGCGGATCGCGGTGCTGGAACGGATTGCGACCGATCCCGCCACCCGCGTCGCCCGCGAGATCGAAAGCCTGCGCTGAGCCGCGAAGGAAGGACACCGAACGATGAACCCAATTCTTCCCTATGTGCCGGTATTCGCCATCCTCGGCCTTTCGTGCGGAATTCTCGGTCTGGTCGGCTGGATCTTCACGACCTGGTACCGGGTCAAGAATGGCTATCCGCTCGAGAATAGCTGGGGCAAGCCGCTCTATCCGCAGATCACCAACGAGACGACCGAGCGCGTCAAACTGCTCTCGTCCGAGAATGCGCAGCTTCGCGCCGAATTGGGATCGGTCAAGGATCGCCTCGCGGCGGTCGAACGGATCGTCACCGACCGCAGCTTCAGCCTCGAACATGAGATCGAGCAGCTGCGCGGATCGGCCAACTGAGGAAACAGGGTCATGGACTTCAATCCGCTTCTCATCCCGTTGCTCGGCGTAAGCTGCGGCGTGCTCGCGGTCATCGGCGGCGTGTTCATCAAGCCGTGGATCGCCCTCAAGCAGCGCAAGCTGGAGCTTGAGGCGCAGATGGTGGCCGAGAAGGCCGCGCAATATGCCGCGCATACCGACCGGCTCGAGCAACGCGTCGCGGTGCTGGAGCGGATCCTGACCGATCGTTCGGCCCAATTGGGCGAGGAAATCGAGCGGCTGCGCGACGCGCCGATCAACTGACGGAGGGCCAAGATGAACCCGCAGGACAGCATCACTTTATTGGCCTTTTTCGGCATCGTGGTCGGCCTGCCCGTCCTGTGCTGGGCCGCGACCGACATCTTCAAGCGCTGGCTCCGCCATCGGGAAGCGATGGCCCAGGTCCTGAGCGAGCAGACCGCGGAACGCGCGGCGCAATATGCGGCCAAGGTCGAGCGGCTGGAAAACCGGATGGGCGTGATCGAGCGAATCCTGACCGATCGTTCCACCCATCTGAGCGACGAAATCGAGCGGCTGCGCGACGCGCCGGTCAACTGAAACCACGAATTCTGGAGCTGTCTGTCATGAACCCGTTCGAAATGGTGGTCCTGATCGTGCTCATCACTGCGATCGCCAGTGTCGTGCGTGCCCGTTACGGCATCGTCCGCACTGGGCGCGGTCGAGAGGAAATGTATGTCGGCCGTCATGAGAATGACGCCGAGAAGGAAATTTTGCGCGGCGAAGTCCGCGACCTGAAGGATCGGATCGCCGTGCTCGAACGGATCGTGACCGACGGCGATCGTAATCGCGGCCTCGCGCTCGAAGCGGAGATCGAGGCCCTGCGCAAGAAGGAGGTGCGGTGATGACCGACCCTATCATGTGGACTGCGATCAGCGGTGCGAGCCTGGCCGGGACCGTGGTCGTGACCATCGCGGCGCTGAAGGGCTGGCGCGACTGGATCGGGCTGCAGCGGCTGTCGCTGGAAGGACGCGGACATAGCGCGGAGCCGGCGACCGGCGTGCCGAGCTCGGCCGCGCGGATCGAGCTCGCGGATCTTCGCGAACGCGTGCGCAAGCTGGAGGCGATTGCGGCGGGGGTCGATCTCTGATCCCCGGCCCGACGCCTGCCGGGCGATGAACGAAATGTTGTTTCAGGTTCACGCAACCCCGCACACACGGTTTCGTTCTGTCCCCGTTACCAACGGAGACATGAGAGGATCCACCCATGCGCACGCTTATGCTGAGCCTGGCCATCGCGGCGATGGCGGTGCCCGCAAGCCCGATATCGGCGGACCCGGGCGATCATCACGATAATGGCCGTCACAATGGCTGGGCCAAGGGTCACGACGATCATTGGGATCGCGGCGACCGGGGCAATCATGGTGACCGCGGCGATTGGCGCGAGGGCCGCCGCTATGACTGGAACCGACCCGATCCCCGCTATGGCGGCTATGATGCCTACCGTTATTATCGTCCGGGCAATTATGGCGAGCGGCGCCTGACGCGCTACGACCGTATCTATCGCGGTTCGGACGGACGTTATTATTGCCGGCGTAGCGACGGCACGACCGGCCTGATCGTCGGCGGCGTGCTGGGCGGCCTGCTCGGCAACGCGATCGCCAATGGCCATTCGAGCACGCTCGCCACTATCCTCGGCGCGGGCGGCGGCGCGCTGATCGGCAAGTCGATCGACCGCGGCAACGTCCGCTGCCGTTAAGGCGCTTGGTCTGGATCGCGTCGCCGGCCTGACAATGGCGACGCGATTCCAGCCCGACTTCCCATCAATCCTCCCCCGCCAGGGGGAGGTGTCGCCGGAGGCGACGGAGGGGGCGGAAAGGATGTGCGTCGAGGAGGGCGGATAGAAGCACGAGCCGATCGTGTCCGCCCCCTCCGTCAGGCTTCGCCTGCCACCTCCCCCTGGCGGGGGAGGATTTTCCAATGCACTTGCTTCAGATGCGCGCTTTCGATGTGCCAGTGGCGCTGCGCCGCGGTCGAGCCGTCGACATCGTTGACCCGGCGTAGCGTATAGCTACCCACGAAATGCTGCCGCCTGCCCGAACGCAAGGTGGCGTCCACCCGCACCGGCAATTCGACATAGATGCTCCCCGCTGCGCCTTCGGTCTCGCCGGGCTTGAGGAAGGTCACGCGCACATTTCGTGTCGTCGCATAGCCGCGCCGGAAATATGCGTAGCTCTGGCTGCCGTGCCAGATGGCGTAGGCCGCGCGATAATCATGGCCCGACACCGCCGCATAATAATTCCTGACCACCCGCATCGCCGCGGCGACCGAGGTTTCGCTCGCCGGGGTCGGCGATACCGTGTTCGCCGCTAGGGCGAGCAGGGGAAAAAGCATCAGATGAATCCGTGTCCCATCATCAAGCGCACGATGGCGACAATGAGCACGATCAGGTTGAGGTTCCGCCCGGCACTACCGCGCGAGAGCGTGCCCACGATCAGGCCGACCACGGGCAAGGGCAGCAGAAACCAGTTCATCCAGCCGAAGAAGGGCATCAGCGCGAGCAGCAGCGGGATGATCGAAATGGCGCCGATGGCGAGGGAAATCAGATTGAGCATGAGCGGGCCTCCCGGCGCGTATATGGGGGATGCGAAACTGTATTGCTAGTACAATACAGCGGGCTTATCCTGCGGCCAAAGGAGCCCCCTCATGCGCCTGCATCCGATCCTCTTCGCCCTGCCGCTAGCCGCGCTCGCGGCCTGTCACGCCGATGTCGATATGAACGACGCGGACAACAGCCAGGACGGAGACAATGTCCATATCGCAATGACCGACAACAAGGACGGCGGCAGCGGGGTCGCGGTCAATGTGCCCGGGTTCAAGGCGAACGTCTCGCTGCCCGACGTCAACCTGGCCGGCCATGTCGACCTGGACGGAATCAAGCTCGCGCCCAACAGCCACGTCAACGGCCTCAACGTCGATGCGCAGGGCGAGGACAAGAACGGCACCGGCCAGGGCACGGTCCGCATGAGCTTCACCAATACAGGCAGCCCGGCGAGCGTGATCGACCATTATGCCCGCTCGGCGGCCGACGCGGGCTATGGCGACATCGCGCGCACCGGCTCTTCGCTCAGCGCCAAGAAGGATGATAAGACCTTCGCGCTGGAGATCGGCCCCGACGGCACCGGCAGCAAGGGCACGATCACCATATCGGGCAAGGACAATGATTGATGGCGATTGAGCTTTATCTCCTCGGCGCGACCCTGATCCTCGCGCTGGTCCAGATAATGCTCACCGCCCGGTTCCGCACACGGCAATACGGCACCAAATGGAATGTCGGCGCGCGGGATGAGACCATGCCGCCGCTCGACGTCCTGCCCGCACGCTTCGTTCGCGCGCAGGCCAATCTGTTCGAGACGCTGCCGCTCTTCGTCGGCGCAGTACTCGGCGCGGCTTATGCCGGGCGGCTGGGCTTGCTCACCAACTTGGGCGCGCATCTCTATTTCTTCGGGCGGCTGATCTATCTGCCGCTCTATATCTCGGGTGTGCGCTACATCCGGACCTTGGTCTGGACGGTGGCGACCGTGGGACTGGTGCTCGTGATCGCGGGGCTATTCTTCGGCTAGGCTGGTCGCGCCCGCCCGCAGCGGCTAGGGGCAAGCCATGAGTGACCTGGTTTCCGACGCCCGCAGCTTCACCGTCGCCGACGACGATGACGGCATCCGGCTCGACCGCTGGTTCAAGCGGCATATGCCCGACGCCAGCTTCAACATCGTTTCGCGCTGGGCGCGCACCGGCCAGGTGCGCCTCGACGGCAAGCGCGTCGCACCCGGCGACCATATCGCCGCGGGCCAGGTGATCCGCGTCCCACCGCTCGAAGCCCCCGCGCCCGAAAAGAAGGCCGCCAAGCCCAAGCGCGAGCGCGTCGCGCTCAGCCCCGAGGATCAGGAGCTGATCGAATCGATGGTCCTGCACAAGGACCGCGCCGCGATCGTGCTCAACAAGCCGCCGGGCCTTGCCACGCAGGGCGGCACCAAGACCGAGCATCATGTCGACGGCCTGCTCGACGGCATCCAATACGAGGCCGAGGGTCGGCCCAAGCTGGTTCATCGGCTCGACAAGGACACGTCGGGCGTGCTGCTGCTCGCGCGCTCCTCGGGCGCGGCGGCGCATTTCGCCAAGGCCTTTTCCAGCCGCACCGCGCGCAAGCTCTATTGGGCCTTGGTGGTGGGCGTGCCGTCGATCGAGGACGGCATGGTCGAATTGCCGATCGCCAAGCAGCCGGGCACGGGCGGCGAGAAAATGCATGTCGACCTGAAGGAAGGCGCCCCGGCACGCACGCGCTATCGCGTGATCGAGCGCGCGGGCAACACCACCGCCTGGGTCCAGCTCGAACCCTATACCGGCCGCACGCACCAGCTGCGCGTCCACATGGCGGCGATCGGTCATCCGATCGTTGGTGACGGCAAATATGGCGGGCAGGATGCCTTCCTGTCGGGCGGGATCAGCCGCAAGATGCACCTCCATGCGCGCCGCCTGCGCGTGGACCATCCCGACGGCAGCAAGCTCGACGTCACCGCCGAGCCGCCGCGCCATTTCGTCGAGAGCATCGCGCATCTTGGCTTCGATCTGGCGCTGGGCGACGCGCTGCCGTTCGATCCGCCCAAGTTCAGCGAGACCGCCGAGGGCAAGAAGAAGGCCGCAAGCGCCGCCGCCAAGGCGCGCCGCAAGGAACGCAAGGGCGAGAGGCGCTCGCGCGGGCGCGGCTGATGCATCCCAATCCCCGATTCGGTTGGGACGATGCGGGTGCGATGCGTGCCTTCGTCCAGCAAGTGAGCTTCGCGCAGATCGTGATCGCGGCGGACGGCCGGCCGCTGAGCGCGCAGGCGCCGGTCGTGATCGCGCGCGATGGGTCGGTTCGCTTCCACCTCGCGCGCGGCAATCAGTTGACCGGCCTGCTCGACGGAGCGCCGGTTTTGGCGAGCGTGACGGGCACGCATTTTTATGTGAGCCCGGATTGGTACGGCAGCGTGGATCAAGTGCCGACCTGGAATTATCGGCTGGTCGAGATCGAGGGCGTCGCCCGGCGGCTGGAGGAACCCGATCTGCGCGACCTGCTCGACCGGCTGAGCGCCGCGCAGGAAGGGCAGCTTACCCCCAAACCCGCCTGGACAATGGCCAAGATGGATCCGAACAAGCTCGACATGATGCTGCGCGCGATCGTCGGGTTCGCGATCGATGCGCCGAGCTTCAGGGGCGTGGTCAAGATGGGCCAGAACAAGGCCGAGGCCGAGCGCCAGAGCGTGGCCGCGGCGCTACGCGCGATCGGCAAGCATGAAGAGGCCGCCGCGATGGAAGCCCCGCTGTGAACCGGCTGGCGGTGTTCGATTGCGACGGGACTTTGGTGGATTCGCAGGCGACGATCTGCCTGGCGATGGCGCAAGGCTTCGCGGCGTGCGGGCTGGCGGCGCCGGGTGACGCGGCGACGCGCGGGATCATCGGCCTCTCGCTGATCGAGGCGATGGCGGCCCTGCACCCGACCGGCACGCCCGCGCAGCATCAGGTGCTGGCCGACGAATATAAGCAGGCCTTCTTCAACCTGCGCGCCGCCGGGCTGGCGGAGGAGCCGCTCTATGATGGTATCGCGGAGGCGATCGCCGATCTGGACGCGCGTGGCTGGCTGCTGGGCGTGGCGACGGGCAAGTCGGACCGGGGGCTGAAGCACATATTGGAGCATCATGGGCTGCATCCGAAGTTCGTGACGCTGCAAACCGCCGACCGCCATCCGTCCAAGCCACATCCCTCGATGCTCGAACTGGCGATGGCGGAGGCCGGCGCCGCGCCCGCCACGACCGCGATGATCGGCGACACCAGCTATGACATGGTGATGGCGAAGGCGGCCGGCTGCGCCGCGATCGGGGTTGCCTGGGGCTATCACAACAGTGCCGATCTCCTGGAAGGCGGTGCAGACGTGATCGCGGAGAGCCCCGGCGCACTAGTCGCGATCCTGGAGGCGCTGGCGTGAGGCGCTTCTACAAGGAGGTCGCGGTCGCCGACGGGGCGATCCTGCTCGACGGCAAGCCGGTCAAGACTCCCGCGCGCGCCGACCTGATCTTGCCCACGCCCGCGCTGGCCGAGGCGGTCGCGGCCGAATGGCGCGCGCAGGGCGACGAGATCGACCCACGCACGATGAAGCTGACCGGGCTCGGCAACGCCGCGATCGACCGGATCGCGCCGGATCGCGCCAGCTTCGTCCGTCCGCTCGCGGCTTATGCGGAGAGCGATCTGCTCTGCTATCGCGCCGACGCCCCCGCCGAGCTGATCGCGCGTCAGGCGGAGGCCTGGAACCCTTTACTCGACTGGGCACGCCGGCGCTTCGACGTGCATTTCGCGGTCACCAGCGGGATCGTTCACGCGCCCCAGCCCGACGCCACCATCGCGCGGCTGGGCGAAGCGCTCGCCATTTACGATGCATTCCATCTCGCCGGCCTCGCGCCGATCATCACGATCGGGGGTTCGCCGGTGACCGCGCTCGCGCTGGCGGAAAGCGAGATCGACCCGGACAGCGCGTTCGACCTCACGCACCTCGACGAATTGTGGCAGGCGCGCCGCTGGGGCGAGGACAGGCTCGCGCTCGAAGCCCGCGCGGCGCGCAAGCGCGACTTCATGGCGGCGGCGGAACTGTTGGACCTTTTGTGACCGTCCCGGCGGTGGCCTTTTGCGTCCCGCCCCGGTAACAGGCGCCGCAATATGGAAGTCTCCGATCTTCGCGTCGCCCTCTTTTCGGGCAACTATAATTATGTGCGCGACGGCGCGAACCAGGCGCTCAACCGCCTGTCCGGCTATCTGCTGAAGAACGGGGCCAAGGTCCGCATCTACAGCCCCAAGAGCAAGACGCCCGCTTTTCCGTCGACCGGCAAGCTGGTCGGCGTGCCCGCTTTCCCCTTTCCCGGCCGCGGCGAATATCGCCTGCCGCTCGGCATCCCGCCCCGCGTCCAGCGCGACCTGAAGGAATTCGGGGCGAACATGTTCCACATCTCTTCGCCCGAATTCCTGGGGCATCGCGCGGTGACGCTCGCGCGCAGATGGGACGTGCCGGTCGTGGCATCGGTTCACACAAGGTTCGAGACCTATTTCCGCTATTACAACATGGCGTGGCTCGAACCCGCGATCGAGGCGATCATCCGCCGTCTCTACCGGCGCTGCGACGCGATCTTCGCGCCATCGGAATCGATGGCGCAGGTGCTGCGCGAGCAGCGGATGAGCTACGATATCGGCATCTGGTCGCGCGGCGTGGAGACCGACATCTTCAGCCCAGCTAAGCGCGATATGGCATGGCGCCGCAGCCTGGGTATCCAGGATCACCAGCCGGTCGTCTGCTTCATCGGCCGCATCGTGATGGAAAAGGGCCTCGACGTCTTTGCCGAGTCGATCGACGCGCTCCACCGGCGCGGCGTCTATCCCAAGGTGCTGGTGATCGGCGAAGGGCCGGCTCGCCAATGGTTCGAGACGCGGCTGGGCGCGGACGCGATCTTTATCGGCTTCCAGCGCGGCGACGACCTCGCCCGCGCGATCGCGAGCTCCGACATGCTGCTCAACCCGAGCGTGACCGAGACGTTCGGCAACGTGACGCTGGAGGCGATGGCGTGCGGCCTGCCCGTGATCGCCGCGCGCGCGACGGGCAGCCTCAGCCTGGTCGAGGACAATACCACCGGGCGCCTGATCCGCGCCGGCGCCAACGAGCAGTTCGCGAGCGCGCTCAAACACTATTGCGAGGACCTCGAGGCCCGCGCCGCCGCCGGTGCCGCGGGGCGCGCGGTGAGCGAGCGCTATAGCTGGGATGCGGTCAACGGCGCGCTGGTCGACGGCTATCTGCGCATCATCCGCCACCGCGAGCTGGGCGGCCACCCGATCAGCCGCCCGCGGTAAAGTACCCTCTCCCGCCTGCGGGAGAGGGAGGGCCCCGGCGCGCAGCGACGGGAGGGTGAGGGCCTTCTTCTGCTTTTGCTGGTGAAGAAGAGTAGAAGAAGACCCTCACCCAACCCTCTCCCGCAAGCGGGAGAGGGATATAGCTCAGCCACGCGCGGCTTCGGCTATCTCGCGATTGCGCAGGATGGCGGCGGTCAGGGTGTTCCTGAGGAGCGGATTGAGGCCGCCATCCTCGTCGAGGACATCGAGTCCGCGCCGCGTGCTGCCGCCGGGGCTGGCAACGCGGTCCGCCAGCGCGCGCGGACTTTCGTCAGCGGTAGCCGCCAGGGTGGCCGAGCCCTGCACCGTCGCCAAAGCGAAGCGCGCGGCCTGATCGGCGGGCAGGCCCGCATCCGCCCCCGCCTCGGCCAGCGCGTCGATGAAACGGAACAGGAAGGCCGGGCCCGAGCCCGCCAGCGCGGTCGCGACGTCGAACAGCCCTTCGTCGACCCATTCGACCAGCCCGAGCGGCTGCATCAGCGCAAAGGCGGAATCGCGCACGCTCTGTTCCGCGCTGTCGCTCGCGAGCGCGACCACCCCCTGCCCCACCGCCACCGGCGTGTTGGGCATCGCGCGGACGATGCTGTGCGGTTTGGGAAAGCGGCGGCGCAGTGCCGAAAGCTCGGTTCCCGCCAGGATCGAAACGAGCAAGGTCTGCTCGCCCAGCATCGGCGCCAGATCGGGCGCGACCAGATCGAGCATCTGCGGCTTCACGCCGAGCATCACCATCGCCGGCACCGGCCCGTCGGGCGGCGGCGCGGTCAGCACATTTATCCCATCGGCGACGGCCGCGCCGGACTTGCGGATGACGGTGACTTCGCGCGGGTCGAGCCCGCAATCCAGCCAGCGGCGCAGCATCGCGCCCGCCATATTGCCGCACCCGACCAGCCAGATCGGGCCTTCGATGGCGAAGGCGTTCACGCCTCGCCGTGGGTTTCGATCAGCGCGGCCGACAGCGCCTCGGCCGGCGATTTGCCGCCCCACAGCACGAACTGGAAGACCGGATAGAAACGCTCGCACTCGTCGATCGCGGCCTCGATCAAAGTGCCCGCCTGCTCCAGCGTGAGAGGGGTCTCGTTGCTGCCGTCGAGCAAGGCGGCGTGGCGGAACAGCAGCATGCCGTTCGACGACCAGATTTCGAAATGGCCGATCCAGAGCTGTTCGTTGACCAGCCCGATCGTCTCGTAAACCGCCGCCCGCTTGTCGACCGCGACGCGGATGTCGGGCAATGCCAGGAATTGCAGCACGCGATCGTCCTCGCGCCACACGCCGCGCAGCTCATACTGCGTCCAGCTTCCGGGCACGGTGGCGACGATCTCGTCATCGCTTACGCGATCGTGGGTCCAGCTATGCGCCTCGAAATAGGCTTCCAGCGTGTCGATCGGCGGCTCGTCCCCGCGATCATTTTCATACTCGTCGGCGATCATTCGGTCGCACCTCTACTGGCCCCGGACAAGGGTAGCTCACCGGGCATCGGACGCAAGATAATGTGGCATTCCGTGGTGACAAACTTGTGGATAGGTACGGGATGAACGCGGGAGCGCGTGTTAAAGCCCCGCGTCGGCCACCGCCGCCACCGCCCGCTCGAACCTTTGCTCGGGCGAGCCGCCGATGATGCGGTACGGGAGCCCGCGCCGCTCCAGTTCCGCCTGCGACATATCGAAGAAGCGCCGCCGCCGCGCATCGTCCCCGAAGAAGCGCGTGCCGTCATCCACCCAGGGCAGGTCGATATCGAGCAGCAGATAAAGGTCGGCCGTATCCTGGAAGAGGTCGAACCAGGGATCGCGCCGGTCGAACAGCATGTCCGCCCAGACCGCCGTCATGATCGGATCGGTATCGAGCACCAGCCGCTGGTTGCACTGGCGAAGCAAGGCCTGCGTCATCGCGGCATGGGTGCGGCCGATCGCGACGAGATCGTCCATCGTCAGGTTGAGGCCATATTGCTCGCAATAGGTCCGCCCATATTCGGGCACGTAGAGCGTATCGAAATGACGCGCGAGCCGGGGCGCGAGCGTGGTCTTGCCCGTGCTTTCGGGGCCATGCAGGCAGATTTTGCGCGCATAAGCCGGCCGCACCGCCGGCGGCACGAAGCGCCATTTGCCATACGGATCCGCGCGCACCTCCGCGCTCGTCACAGGCACCGCCTGATGATCGGGATCGATCAGCGTGAAGCGCGTGCCGAGCGCGGTCGCGAGCGCCTCCTGCCGCCGGTCCGACGCGATCAGCCGGTCGGTCGGCGCCCGGTGCAAATCGTGGATTTCGGCGCGCAGCGCGCGAATATCCTCCGGCGATCCGGCGCCATTGGGGCTCGGCCCTTCGATCCCGACGATCCGCACGGAAGGAAACATTTCGAGCAGCCATTGCAGGCGCTGCGCGCCGGGAATCGCGTCATCCTCCTGCCAACAGACGATGATGGTGAGATGGTCGACCAGGCTCCGCGCGGTGCGGATCATCGCGATATGTCCGGCATGCAGCGGCAGGAAACGACCGATAACGATGCCGTTGGTCACGCCGCCGCCTTTCCGCCGCGCTCCGCCACCGCCCATTCGTAGAGGCCCAGCAGGCACAGCAGCAGGAAGGCTAGATAAAGACCCGCGGTGAAAGTCAGTCCTTTGACCAGGTAAAGCGGGATTGCGCCCGCATCCACCGCGATCCACAGCACCCAATTCTCGATCACGCGGCGCGCGAGCAGGATCTGCGCGGCGATGCTGGCCACCGCGACCGCGGCATCCCACCACGGGAAGGAAGCGTCGGTATAGACGTGCATCGCCGTGCCCCAGGCGAAGCTGAGACACGCGATCATCACGATCCACGCCGCCCGCGCGGGCCAGGCCAGCCGTACCACATCCACCTTGTGTTCCACCCCGCCTGCGCGCCACCAGGCCCACCAGCCGTAAAGCTGGATCAGGAAGAAGAAGACCTGCAGCAGCGCGTCGCTGTACAGCTTCTCACGGAAAAAGATGTGCGCATAGAGCGCGACCATCGCCAGCCCGAACGGGTAGTTCCAGATGCTGCGCCGGACGAGGAGCACGATGTTCGCGAGCCCAAGCACGGTCGCCGTGATTTCGAGAGGATCCTGCGCGGCGAGCAGCGCGATGAGGTTGAGCTTATCCACTGGCGACCGGATAGCCGCCGCATGGCCCAAGCGCCACCATCTCGATCAAATGCCGGATAAGCCCTTGCGGGGCCACGCGACCCCCGCTAACAGGCCCCCGCTTGGCAACGCCGGTCCGCCCTTCCCAGGGGCCACAGCAAGGACGGCGCTCCGCTTCGGGGAGTAGCTCAGCCTGGTAGAGCACTGTCTTCGGGAGGCAGGGGCCGGAGGTTCGAATCCTCTCTCCCCGACCACTAACTTATCGTTCTTCATCAATGTCTTACGGCGAATATTCCGCCCGAAACTATGACCGGTTTTCCGGCGCTTTGCGAACGCCCGATAGCTGCGGTGAGGTCGAGAGACCGAAGTTGCTGCCGGTACATGCGCGAATCCGGCGAGCCGTCTCCAAGCCCAACTCCAGACCTCACTAGCGGATGATGCGTGCGTTGGGTTGGCCAGAAATACATGCTGATAGGCCCGGGGTTGAACCTATTTTTATGCTGCTGGTTGTCGTTGTAGGATGGGAGTGCTGAACTCCCGCTCTGACACTTCGCCCCGCGGCCTTCTCGGCGGCGGGGTGATTTACGTCAGGCGATGCCCGGCATCGCCTGCTGCGCTTTCCAACAAGGCGGCAGTTCGAGTTCCATCAGGTCGCGCGGAGTCAGTCGGCGGGATGCCGCCCCTCGACGATGCGCTTGACGATCTCGGGGCCAGGAAGGACAGGCGCACCAGTTGGCCGAAGCGCTTTCATCTGCGACGCCACCACAAACGTTGCCACCGGTAAGCGGAAGCACGTTGGTCTCTCAGCCTTCAGCACTTACGAAAAACGTGCCGACGATGCGGGCTCATAGCAAAGTCTCGGGCCTCGCATCAATTCGAGCCTGGGGCCGCAGGCTCGCCGATTCAGGCATCCGCCGTCGTGGAAGATCGCATCGCCAATTTCGGCCTCCGCTCCAGGGCGCGGAAGCCGATCATCGCACGATGCTGCTCGTCCCACAGCGCTAATCTCCAGCAACTCAGGCTGTCCCGTAACGTGATCCGCGTGGCCATCTGGTTCAATTGGGGTGCGCTGTCGAGGCAAGCCTGCAGGTGATAGTTGGGCACCCGACTGCACAGGTGATGGACATGGTGCAGGCCGATATTTCCGCTGAACCACTGGAGAACCGCAGGAAGCTGGAAATAGGAACTGCCCCACAGTGCGGCAGCACTGAAATCCCAATTCTCTTGCCGTTCCCAATATGCGCCCTGGAATTGATGCTGGACGTAGAACAACCAATTCCCGATCCAGGATGCGACGATCATCATCGGAAGGTAGGTCGCGGCAACCCGGCCCGCTCCCAGCAGGACCATTGGCACGCCAAACGCCACAACGAGCGCGGTGTTCAACGCCAAGATGCTTTGGCGTGCCCCACGATCACGGAAGGACCGCCCTCTCGGAATCCGCTGCAAGACGATGAAGTTTAGTGGCGCGCCCACCAGCACCTGCACCAGAGGATTGCGATACAGGCGGTAGCCGAGCCTCTTCGCGGGCGAGAGCGCGACATATTCGGCGACGGTCAATGTATCGACATCGCCGCGACCGCGCCGGTCGAGGTTGCCGCTGGAGGCGTGATGGATTGCATGGCCCCGCCGCCAGTCCCCGTAGGGAGTGAGCGTTACCACCGAGAGCAGCCGCCCCACCACGTCGTTGGCGGCGCGCGATCGGAAGAATGATCCGTGTCCGCAATCGTGTTGAATGATGAAGAGGCGGACGAGAAGCCCCGCGGTCGGTACGGCCAAGAGTAACGTCAGCCCGTAGTGGATGCCGGAGGCGGCATCCATGACGACGAGCAGCGCGAAGAACAGTGCGCCGGTTGTAATGAGTTGGAAGCTACTCCGCTTCCAATTCGGACCAAACGCCTTGAACCGGGCTGACAGACTACGGACCTCTTCCGCGCTGACGGGTCGTGCTCGGCCCTCGATCGCTTGCCGTTGCTCTTGCTCGGTGACTGGGGGCTGGGATCTGTTGAGCTGGTGAACGGAGACGGCTGTGGCAGGCATGCGATTCAACGAGCACCCAATCTTTGTTCCACCGCCGAGCGGCGCTTCTGCATCGGTTCCAGACGTTCGATCACGGGAGACCACGCGCTCGATAGCGAGCCTTTGAAAGATTGGAAATGCCGCGCGATGGTCGAGCCCGCCCAAACGGTCATTTCGCCGAGACTGGTCAGTGTCGCTCCACCAGCAAGGCGAACAGCTGATCCAGGTTGTGCTGGGCATCCTGCACGACGGGATTGCCTGCATTCCCGGGCATGGCAAGCGGTCTGCTCATGATGTCGTGCAGCGCTTCGGTTTCTCCATCCGTCAGCAGCTTCCGCTTCCGCAGAATGATCGCCAGGCTCAAGATTCCGTTGAAGGCCGCTACGTCGAGCGCCTGCTGGGCGTCCAGCAATTGCTGCGCCGACAGCTCATGTTCCCCATCCGTCACGCGCAGTTCTCCCTGACGGTGCCTTGAAATACGCGCGGACGACAGAAGATGCGCGAGCGCGGCGCGCGCAACACGCTATTTGGACGCGAACTGACCGGCCTCAGCACCAAATTCCTGCTTGGCATGCGCTCTTGCCGCCATCGCGCTCTTGAACGTTTCCGGCTGCAGGCTCGAGGTAACGAGCGGATAACCTTGCGAGTTGAAGCGGGTGTCGCGGATCGTAATCCGAAATTGGCCTTGAGCGTCCTTAGCGATCAGGAACGGCGCAACGGGTGTCCTGGACATAGCTGCCTTTCGTCGATGTCTTGCCGCCGCGCGATGCAGCGGGGCAGGGTTGTGCAATAGGCCTGAACCGGGGCTCGGGCGGTACGTGGCGGACGCTTTCGCGTCCGCCACCCACGATTATGCGTCGCGCAGGTTAACCGCCGACGTTTTGCCGCGACGATCGGTTTCCAGTTCGTAGGAAACGCGCTGGTCCTTGTTGAGCGTGTTCATGCCCGCGCGCTCGACGGCTGAAATATGGACGAAAGCATCGCTGGTGCCGTCTTCCGGCGCGATGAAGCCATAGCCCTTGTCGCTGTTGAAGAATTTTACGGTGCCGGTGATCATGAGAATATCCTTTGTCCCATGGGTGACGGGCATGCGCCAACGCGGCACATCCCGGCGTCTTGAAGCAAGAAAGGACAAAGGGTGGAGCCGAGGCGGCCCATCATCCGTCGCGAGCGACGTTCAGCGGTTTTGATATAGCGACTTTCGCGGAGAATGCGAGCGTCCGTTGAAATACGGCCGGCGTCTGGCCTGACGAAGCAGCAGTGGGGAGCGGAAACTGGCCGCTCCCGTGCGTCCGAAGATTGGTGGGGCCCACATCGCCCAGGAAGGCGTTTGCTTTCTGGCTCTGCCTTTTTTGGGGTGACATTCCGTGCAATGGTTTGGCGGCATTGGCGATCGTACGGTCATTCTCGCCTGCGAGGATGAGTTCCTGTGCCGCTATCTCAGCAACGGGCTTCGACAGCTCGGCATGAGCGTGGTAGCATCCGCACGCTCGATCGAGGACGTGCTTGCTCTGGCTCGGGCGGAGACGGTCCCGCCGGTCGCCTGCATTAGCGTGAACTTGCCGGACGTGGGCCCCCCGCTGATCGCTCGGCTGGTCGAGCACCGCATTCCTTATTTGCTGTTCGGTGTTCCCTGGACACCGTCTGCATGGACCACCGCCCTTCTGTGGCCCTTCTCGGCCTATCAGCTTGCGCGGGATCTCGAGGAGGCGCTGAGGCAAACCGTCCTATCAAGCGTGGTGCCGCCGTGGAGCGACGATCCGGCGAGCGAGTAGGACAGGCAACCCGACGCGGAAGTCCGACTTAAGCGCCCTAGCGTCTCGCGGCCAAATCCCTATATTGGAGCTGCTGACGCCGCCTGCGGTCGAGATCAGGCGGCTCGAGCTTCCTTTTCCTGTCGAGCTTAACGAAGGTCGGGTGCGCCGAACGCGCATGCCCGCCGCACATCGCGCGACCATCCGTCGCGCCGACCGCGCCTCGCCACTTCGGGACGATGCCGGGCGCTAATATGAGGATATCGAAACACACATGCCAGCATTCACCAATCCCGGATTTCAGGAGCGGCAGGCAACCGCAGCCCGCGCGCGGGGCGCCGCCCTTGCCAAGTTCCTCGCCCGGCCCCCGGTCGACGAAGCGCTGATGGCGGAGCGTGCCGCGCGCCGCCGGGCGCGCGAGGCCGCGGATGCGGAGAAACGCGCTGCCGCCCGCCGCGCGCGCGAAGAAGCCGAAGAGGCAAAGCGCGAGCAGGAACGCCAGGCTGCTGCCGCCGCCGAGGCCGCGATTAAAGCCGCCGCCGACGCCGTCGCCCAAGCGCGGGCTGATGCCGCGGCCCGCAGGGTCGAGGAGCGAAAGCTTTGGACCGAAGAAGACCGCAAAGCGGCTCGCGATGCGCGCTATGCTGCGCGCAAGGCACGTAAGACGCGCCGCTGAGCCGGCTCCGCCACTGCGGGCACCGAGGTGCCGCTTTGGTATCCGCCTAACCAGAACAGACTGGGATCCACGGAATGAATCATGGTCACGCGCTTGGCAGCTCAGATTCGTGAGGGGCGAGCCGCACGTGGCACGGGATCACGGGATGACCGGCGGGATCGCCGGCTCGTCATCTGCCGCCCACGATGATTGCTACCTCTCCGGCGTACTCATTGACGTTGGCGACATTCCCGGCGGCGGCAAGCTCCATCTCGTCCGTCACGGCGAGGATTATGAGATCCTGCTGGGCGATGAGCAGCTGATGGGAAGTTGGGCCAGCTGCTCCGAAGCGGCGCTGGCCACGCTCGTCTCCACCCGGCTCGGCGCACGCGCGGAGCGGATCCTGATCGGCGGTCTCGGCATGGGCTTCACGCTCGCCGCCGCGCGGTCGGCTTTCGCCGCCCACACCGCGATCGCCGTAGTAGAATTGGTGCCCTCGATCGTCGCATGGGCACATGGCCCGCTTGCGCATATTTTCGGCGGCTCGCTTGCCGACCCGCGCGTCTCAATCGAGGTCCGCGACGTCCACGACGCGATCCTGGGCGAGCGCGAGAGCCTCGACGCAATCCTGCTCGACGTGGACAACGGACCGGACGGCCTGGTCACGCTCGCCAACGAACGTCTTTATTGTAGTTGGGGGCTGCGCGCCGCTTATGATGCCTTGCGCCCTGGCGGCGTCCTCGCGGTTTGGTCGGCCTATGCCGAGGACAGCTTCGCGAACCGGCTTCGCGCCGGCGGCTTTGAGGTAGAAGAGGTGATGGTCGACTCCGACGGCACCGGTCGGGATCCTCCACACATCATCTGGCTTGCCGCACGCGGTGGGTAAGAAGCGAGCAGAAACAGACACCAAGGTGGCGGTGCGCTACCGGCCTGATCGCGGCCTCGTAAAACGGCTTGGCCTATCCCGCCCCAAAAGCGGTCGAAAGTCGGGCCCCTAACCGCCTACGAATATGCCTGATCGCTTCCGCGCCCGGAAAGGGCGGACGTCAAACGGCGTGCAAATAAGCTTGGGGCGGCGCGAACATGGTCTCGCGCCCACTTTTGTTCAGCCCCGCCCCACCATCTGCCGCAGCCGGGCATTTTCGTGCGCGACGTCGATCGCCCATGAGGCGAGACCGAACCGTTTCACGTCCACCTGTCGCCAGAACAGACCGGGATTGCGCGCCCAGAGGTGCCGGTTGGCAAGCGCGTTGGCGCATTGCGAGCCCATGTCGATGACCTCGGCCAATTCGGGCAGATAGAAGGGCAGCATCCCCTCGCCGGTGCCGAGTTCCTTGCGATGGTCGGCCCCCGCCGCCTGCAGCGCGATATCCACGCCACGCTCGAACCAGGACCAGGCGGTTTCCGGATCGCGCTCGGCAAGCGCTATCCTTCCGACGAAGAAGGCGGCACCGATCGCCTTGGTCGCAAGGATGTTCGAAAAACGCTTCCAATCGTCGGACGCGGCGCGGCCATACCAGAGCTTCGCAGCCTCACGGTCGCCCACCAATTCCGACAATCGTCCGGCGAGAAAGGCCACGGATACGCGCCAGCGGACGATGTGCGGCGCATCGCCGCCGCGCCCATAATAAGCGTCGATCGCACCGAGGAGCATGGGAACGACATTGTCGGCCCGGCTTTCCAGAATCCGATATCCCAGCACTGCCAGTGCCGCGCCCTGATCGGCGGAGCCTGTCCTTGCGTTCACGGCGACATATTCGGCGAGGCGCGCGAGCTTCGCATTGTCGGTGAGGCGTTCGCCCATCTGCACCATCAGGCGGTACAGCCAGGGATTATCGTAGCCGTTCGCAAAGTCGACGAGGGGCGCCGTCGAACCTCCGAAAGCGGGATGGACATAAGCCCCCCGCTCGGCCTCACCCCCGATCGGATTCATCGCGGCGACCGCGATCCGCCACCCCGGCAGCTCCGTATCGCCAGCAATAGGTTGCGGTACCGCCTGCCCGATAGGCTGCGCGAACCGGCCTTCGGTCAGGAATTCGTCGGTAAGCAGCGATTCCAGCGCATCCCAATTTTCGGGACCCCGGCTATCGCCCTGCCATCCGAAGATGAGGCGGCCATCGAGCTTGAGCAGCCGCGTATAATCGCCGATGTTCGTGTGCCAGGTGCCCGGGGCATCGAACGCTACCACCAGATCGAAAGCGCGGGCTTCGTACGTGTCGCCGCCTTGCCGCGCGATCTCGATCGCGCCTGCTCGCGAAAGCGCCGCCATGATCGTGCTGCCGTCGTCTGCATCGACGCCGCTCAACAGCACCCGATCGCCGGCACGCGCGCGTTCGGAAGCCATTACCCAGCGCCCGATCGACGCGATCGCCTCTGCGTCGACGCTATTCAGGATTCCCGCATAATCGCTGGTCGCGCGCTCGTAGAAGCATATTTCGGGAAGGGCGCCGGATTCGAGCTGCGCCAAGACCGGAAAATTTGTCGCGCCCGGGTGCCACCGCCAACCCGCCGCAAACACCGCCGTCTCCAGCGAAAGCGCATCAAGGCCGTTGGGGATGACGACGAGCAGGTTCGCCGAGTCATGAGGCGCAAGCCTGGACGGCAAATCCCGCGCTTCGGAATTCGACAATTCGATCACGACCGCTTCAGCCGCGTCGTCGCTTGCGTCACAGCCCAGCAAGGCCAGTTCGGGCCGCAGTGTCGGAATGTTGGGCGCCTCGACCGCGACCCGGCAAGGACCGATCTGGCCGACGATGGCGGATGCGAGTTGAATCGTCACTGGATATTCTCCGCGCCAGAAGCCGCCATGCCCGGCATGCGTCCGATTTCCCGGCTATTCATATGAGATCAGGCAGCGGCCGCGAGCGGGACCGCTTCTTCGCGCCAACGGATCGGGCGGAATGCCACCGAAAGCATCACCGGCTCCTCGATGACGAAGGGCGACACGAACAACATTCCGGCGGGCGAGGCGCTGTAAAGATCGGGCGCGACCTGCTCCATCCCGTCGGCCAATGTCGTCGGCAAGATCTTGCGCCTGTTGATGACGGTCGGATTCAGATCCGATACCGGGGTCGCTTCCACCCCCTCGATCTGAACCCAGCTGCAAAGCTGGCCGAGCTGGACCGCAATGGCCTGGTTGCTGGACGTGATCGGGAGCTGCAGGCGATAATAACCGTCGACGGTGCGCGACGCGGTATAGTTGGTCATCAAATGCTCGGCCCCCGCCATGATGATGACGGGCACTTCGATTCCGCCGGATTCATAATCGGCGAGACGAATGTCGAGGTCGAACCGTGCCGCCGCGAACATGCCGAGGCCGGTCGGCAACCCCAGTTCCTGCAATTCCGCCGCAAGGAAACTGCCGCCGCCCCTGCCCGAGCCGAAACTGACGCCGCGATGACGGAGGCTCCGGTCGCTCTGGCTCCGGTCGATCAGGCGCTGGCTCGATTCCGTGCCCATGTTCATGTCGAAATCGAACTGATCGAACAGTTTCACTTCGCTTGCGCTCGGCAGGAAAAACAGGCGCGCGAGCGAAGCCGCGGCAGCCTGGCATCGCGCGTCGAGCGTATCCGCATCCGGTGCGCGATGGAGGCCATTTCCGACCTCTTCTATGTAGGTCAGGCAGGCTGCCTGGATTTCATCGCGGACCCTGCTGTGTGCCGCTTTCGTATCGACGGCTTCCCGGATCGGACTGCCATCGGCCGCAAGATCGACGGTCGATCCCTGGGCGACATTGCAGAGCTGCTCGATCACGATGACGCTGCTCGACAAAGCGTGCAGCGCGCGGAAATCGTAATTGCGGATGTCGAGCATCCCGCGCTTGTCGAATTCGGTGAGCCGCATTTCGCGGAGGAAGAGATAGCGGCCAAGCACATCCAGGCCCATGGATTCCTGCAATATCGGCGTCAGGATGTTCTGCGCGGTGCCGTTGTAGCCGATGTCGACCAGCATCACGGCATCGCCCTGGCCCACGCCGAGGCCGTTGAGATGCGCGACCAGTTTCTGCGTGAAAGCGCAGCACCTGTCGACGATCTTGGTCCGGAGTTCGGGCGTGCGAACCGCGCGCGCGAAGCTGAAGCGCAGTTCCTCTTCGGTGTTGCCCTTCACGAACTTGGCATATTCGTGCTTCTGCAGCATCAGCTGCCGAGCCATCATGTGGACCGGCAACTGGGTGGCCCACTCCGTGAGGTAATAGTCCAGCGTGGCCTCGTCCTTGATGCTGGCGCGAAACGCCACGAAGCGGCTGAGCTCGACCTTCCCCGCGCCCGCATCCGGATACATCTTGTCGAACGCCAGGAACGGCAGATAGCCGTCGCGCATCACGAACAACGGCTTGACCGGCTTGCCGATCGCGGCCGAGGCCGCCTCCAGCTCGGTTTTCAGCCACAACGCGAAGGTATGCATCACCGGGCCGATCACATCATAGCCCAGGGCGGAAGCGGGATCGCACGCACCGCGCAACGCGATCTGCGCGCGATGCATCTGGGTGATGGCGCGCGTCGAGCGCGCAGCCGGATCGAGCATGGCTGCTGCCGCCGCCTCCATCCGAAAGCGCTGGTCGGCCTCCGGCTCGAACTGGCGCAGGTGAACCGAGTGGATCCCGGAACGCGCTGGGGCGATATAGTCCGCATTGTAATTGTCGCCGACGTGGACGATCGCCTCCGGCCGCACCTGGAGCGCCGCAAGGACGTGCTTGAACAGGCCGTCGCACTTGCCGACTCCGAATTCGGAGGAGACGAAAATCCGGTCGATGCCGGCCAGAATATCCTCGCCTGCGGCGGCGGCGATGTGCGCACGCAGCTGCGGCTCGGACCAATACATGTCGGAGACGATCACCACCTTCAGGCCGCGGCGCTTCGCCTCGCGGATCAAGGCGACGGTCGGGGCGAAGGCAAAAGCGTGGTTGCGTTCGCGATCCAGCTCGTGCGCGACGGCGCGCTCAATGGCTTCGGGGTCGGCCGACGGATAGTGGAACTGATAGACCTCGCGGAGGTGGATTTCCTTGGCCCCCGTGGTGGACATGGCGCGAAGCCGCGCGGCGTGTTCGGCAAGCATGCGCCCGCCCATGCCGCTTCCCGGAAGCTTCAAATCGGCGAACACATCCGCCGGCGCGCTGGTGCTACGCCAGATCAGCGTGTCGAAGCAGTCCAGCGAAAGAATCTCGACGCCTTCGGGCAGCCGATCAAGCAGCGCCTCGAGTTCATACGCCCGCACGTCGAATTGCATGGATCCACCCTATGGTTGAGAGGCGGAACATGAAGGAGAACGGTTACGAAGACGTTAACCCTATCCTCTCAATCGACTTCTAAAGGGCTGTCGCGGCGTTTGACTTGGGCTTTACTTTCCTTGGCAATTTGCATCCAACCGGCTGAAAACAAGAGACCCGACCCGAAGAGTGCCAGCGCGCTATCCGCCGGCGGATGGCCGCTCCCGCGATCCGATAAAACCGAAATAGTCCCGAAAATTCAGCCCGCCATATAGTTGACCGAATCAACTAATTGGCGCAGCCTGTGCTCATGGACGAGGCGATCGAGACAATCCGGCGGTTCAACCGCTTCTACACCCGCTTTACCGGTGTGCTGAACGCGCGCTTCCTCGGCTCCGACCTGTCGCTGGCCGAAGCGCGCATCCTGTTCGAGATCATCCATGGCGATTCCCCGCTGGCGAGCGATTTGCAGGCGCGGTTGGACATGGACGCGGGTTTCGTCAGCCGCGTGCTGAGCCGGTTCGAAGCGCGCGGGTGGCTGGTGCGCACGCGCAGCAGCGAGGATGCGCGTCAGCGGGCAATCGCGGTCACGCCGGCAGGCCGCGCCATCTTCCGGCAGATCGACGAGCGCCAGCATGATGCGGTGGTGGCGATCCTGAACCGCCTTGGCCCCACGGATCGCGACGATCTGGTCGCGGCGCTGCGCCTGTCGCAGACCTTGCTCGAACGCGAGCCCGATCGTGCCTTCACGATCCGCACCTTCCGCCCCGGCGATATGGGCATGATCGCCGCGCGCCAGTCGATCCTCTATCGCGAAATCTATGATTGGGGTCCGCAGATCGAGGTGATTACGGGCGAAGTCACCACCAATTTCATCCGCGATTTCAAACCCGGCCGCGAGCAATGCTGGATCGCGGAGGTCAACGGCACCATGGCGGGATCGGTCTTCCTGACCGACGAGGGTGACGGCCTCTCGCGGCTGCGCTTGCTCTATGTCGAGCCGTTCGCGCGCGGACTGGGTATCGGCAACGCGCTGGTCGAGACCTGCCTCCGTTTCGCACGCGAGGTCGGCTATTCGAGAATGACGCTTTGGACCCACACCATCCTGGCGAGCGCGCGGCGCATCTATGCCGCGCATGGCTTCGAATGCGTCGAAAGCCATTACCACAATGATTTCGGCGCACGGCTCCGGAGCGAGACCTGGGAGATCGACCTGCGCCGGACCTGACCGTCGCGCCAGTCCCAGGCATTCGATCTCAGGCGAGGAAAGCCAGAGCTATCCTGTCGGCGATGGCGACGAGGACCAATGCGATCGCCAATGTCGGCCAGCCGACATAGGCAAGACTCAAGGCCGCGCCGAAGAAGAACCCGGCCTCGAGCAGGAGCCGTGCGACAAGGCCGATTTCATAGCGGCGCTTCGGCGAGAGGAACGTGCCCCAAATGGCCGCGCCGCTCACGCAGAACAGGATTCCGAGCAATGCTCGTGCCCAGATCGCCACCGGCAAATGCGCGGCAAGCGCGGCCAGAGAGGCCAGGATGCAAAGTTCAAGAACAAACCTTACGCCCAGCGCGATCGCCTTCATTCGCTCATGCCCTCCTCAGCGCCGGCCGGTCCGTGATGCATTGGTCCTGCGGGAAGCCCAAGGCCGCGCAGAAGCCGGACAATATAGGCCCTGAGCTGCTCCTCGGTTTGGTCGCAAGGTTCGAGCAGGATCTGATGAAGCAAAGCTCCGGTCAACATGTCCAGAATGAGATCCGGATCGAGCCCGTCGGCAAGGACGCCGGCAAGGCGGGCGCGCCGGATCATGCGCGAGAATCCTTCCCGGCGCGGACGCAGGACCGCATCGGAATAGATCGCCTTTAGCTGCGAGGAGTCGTCGAGGGCCAACACGCTGCGCGTCAGGCTGCGATAGCGGGGATCAAGCATCTGCCGGGGCACATTTGCGACGAACCAGGCCATAACCTCGCAGATCGGACGTTCGGCCCAATCCGCGAACGCCTCCTCCGCTTGTTCGCGCAATCGGGCGAGCGCATGCGCGACAACTTCTTCCCGTGATCGCCACCGCCGGTAAATCGCGGTTCTGCTGACGCCGGACCGTATCGAAATCTGCTCAAAGCTGACGGCGCCGAGCCCACCTTCAACGAACAAGGCGAGCGCCGCTTCGAGAATGGCCGCATCCACTTTGGGGTTTCGTGGCCGCCCGGCGGCGGAAGTTCGAGGCATGCGCATTGACTCTCATCGCAGATATTAATACGATAGTGTATCGTATCGTAATGTAGGCCGTCAATGCCAGCGCTCGGGTGAGACGCTGTTACGCGGCGGAGCGAGATCATGGCGGCGACAGTCCTTACGATCCTTCTCGCAATCTATGGCGTTCACGCGCTCGCGAAATTCGGCTTCTTCTTCCTGCTCAGCTATTCGCGCCGCCGCGAGGCGCTGGATCGCACCTATGCCGGGAGGGCCGGCGCGACAAAAAAAGCTGACGCGGTTCTGTTAGCCTTTGCGATCATTCTGGTGGGACTGCTCGCTATCCGCGGGGCCGAGCCTGTAAGCTTTCTCGCCGGCCTTCTCGTTGGCATGACGCTGATACAAATCTACTTCCATCAATTCTCCGTCCCGCTTTCCGCCGACGAAGCTCCGGAGCCTCCGTCTTCGCCGATCAAGATCATGTCCTACGCCATCCAGGCCAAGCCAGATCGGGCCTGGAAGGAGCTGGTCGTGATCGCTTGCCTGCTGATCTGGTCGCTCTACGGCCTCGCCCGGCAAGGCGGGTGGATATAGGAGTGCGGACACGCGCAGCGGAGGACGCCGAGCCTCACGTCGATATTGTTGCGCGTTGCATTCGAATAGGGCCGGCGCAATCGACGATTTCAGATATCGAGGACGACATTGCCGATGAGGTCCCCGCGCTCGACGAGTTCGTGCGCTTCGGCGATTTCTTCGAGAGGTAGCCGGCGCGCGATCGTGTGCTGCAGGCGCCCCTGCTCCAGTAGCCCGGCCAATTGGCCGATCACGGCCGAGCGGTCGTCGTCGGACATGTCATAGACCAGGAAAAGCCGCAGCGTGATCGAGTTCTGCATCAGCCACAGGCTCGGCAGCGTCGCTTCGTTCGCCGCCATGCCGTAGACGACCACGATGGCGTGGGGCCGGAGTATCGACGGATAGAGCTTTGCATTCGAAGTCAAATCGAGCTCGATCACCGCATCGACGCCCCTATTGTCCGTCAGCGCTTTGACGCGCGCGCCCACGTCCTCGGTCCGATAATTGACAATATGATCGGCACCCGCGCGCCGCGCATGATCGGCCTTGGCATCGTTGCTGATGGTGGTGATCACGGTCGCGCCACGCAGCTTCGCCAATTGGATCGCATAATGCGCCACCGAGCCGGCGCCGCCTGCGATCAGCACGGTCGAGCGCGCGTCGATCCCGGACAGCCGAACCGCCTGGAGCGCGGTCAGGACGGGGATGCCGAGACAGGCCGCTTCCGCATAGTCGATATTGGCCGGCAGCCGCACCGCCTGGGCGTCCGGTACCACGATATATTCCGCGGCGGTTCCGTGCGGCCGTTTCCATTGCCCGTTCCAGATCCAAACCCGTTCGCCAACGCGGTCGGTCACTCCGGGACCAACCAGGTCGATATCGCCCGCGCCATCGCTATGCGGAATGATCAGGGGCGCCATCAGGCCGCGTCCGAAGCCCCCGCGACGAACCTTCCAATCCGATGGGTTCACGCCCGATGTCCGAAGCCTGACCCGAACCTCACCTGGTCCGGGCACCGGGTCCGGCTGTTCACCCACCTGCAGGACGGCGCGTGCCGGACCCTGCTCGGTATAGAATGCTGCCCGCATGAACGTTCCTTCCTCGTCGATTATCAGCGGTCGGATTTGGTGGCGGACGCCCTGCCCCACAAGCTATCGGAAGGACCGCAAGAAGGCGGTCACGTCGTCGGCGAAACGCTTGGGCTCCTCGACGAACATGAAATGGCCGTCACCCGGGTAGACCAGAAGGCGACTATGCGGCAGGGCTTGCGCCAGATCGCGCTGCGGCGCTTCCACCGCCTGAAGGTCGCGGCCGCCCGCGATGATCAACGTCGGCGCGCTTACCCTGGCCGCCTTCTGGAAGCGGTAGCTCATAAGCCCTTGTCGATAAGCGCGCCGCTCAGCTCTCCGCTATTGCCCAGCCCGCCGGCAGCGTCCGTCCCGTCGACTTCCCGGCCGATTTCCGGACGGGGGTACATATTGCGGTGGATCATCGCGCTCAAACGCTCGCCCGCATAGGCGCGGAAGATATCGCAGCGAGGATAGGCGCCCGGGCGCTTGCCTTGGGCGGCCCGGGCAAAGGCGGCTTTGTCATGCTCCTGCAAGCGCGCGCACTGGATGTCGATCATTCGCGGCAAATCGGGCACGGCGGCCGCGAGCACGATATGCGCCACGCGCTCCGGATAGCGCGCGCCATATTCGAGCGCGAGGATGGTGCCGAAGGAATGGCCGATCAGATCGATCCGCGGCGCCCCGAGCTGGCGGCGCAGCGCCTCGATATCGTCGACAAGCAGCGGGATGGAATAATATTTCGCATCCTTGGGCCGATCGGATCGCCCGCTGCCGCGCTGATCGAGATATACCATGCGCAGGCGCGTCTCGAGCGCGGGCCCGGCAAATCGCGCGAAAGTCTGGCTGCCTTCGCCGGGCCCGCCGTGAAGCACGACAACCGGCGTTCCGGTTCGCTGGCCTGCCACACGGTACCAGAGCCGAACCCCGCCCACGTCGTACCGATGTTCGCCGACACGCGCGGCCGGCGGCGCCTGGTCAAGCGCGGGCCGGGCCGCAACGGCCGGCGCGCTGCCGGCGGGGCCTGCCTGCGTGGCGACCGTCGTTCCGGCCATCAGCCATAACAGACATGTCGTGGCGATCCTCACCGCTCGTTTCCTTTCGTCGAATATCTGGAAGCCGGCACGACATCTCTTCGTATCGCCTGCCGAGATTCTACTAGAGCAATGCTCCTCCGCGCTTGAATAAATGTGACCTTGCAATCCACTCTTCTGTCAAAATCGGTAGTCGCGCAATATCCATGGGCATGATGCATTGGCGATGATCGATTATCGACTTTACCTCCGACGTAATCGACGGGCTATTCGCTTACGCGATACAGAAGGCGGCAAATGGAGAATCCAATGCAACGCCGCGAGCTTCTGATTTCCGCGCTGACCGTCAGCGCCGTCGCCACCACGGCTTCCGCCGCGGAGAACATTGCCCCGCCCGTAAAGGACAGGGCGCCGACGATCGTGCGGGCGCGCGACGGCGTACGCCTCTTTCACCGCGACTGGGGTTCGGGCCAGCCCTTGCTGTTCGTGCACAGCTGGGCGCTCGACCATAGCATCTGGAACTACCAGACCCTGTTCCTCAGTCAGCAAGGGTTCCGCTGCATAGCGTTCGACTGGCGGGGCCACGGGCGTTCCGACACCCCGGCCGCGGGATATGATCTGGACAGTTTCGCGGACGACATCGCCGCCATGATCGAACATCTCGATTTGCACGATGTCGTGCTGGTCGGCCACTCGACGGGCGGCGGCCACATCGTGCGCTACCTCGCCCGTCATGGTTCGGCACGCATTGCCAAGGTCATTCTGATCGCCCCGACCATCCCCTTCTCGCTGCGGACGGACGACAACCCCTATGGCGCGCCGCTGAGTTATTTCGAGGGGCTGCAGAAGGCGTGGGCCGACGATTTCCCGAAATGGATCGAGGATAACAAGGCGCCCTTTTTCACCCCGGACACGTCGCCCGCGATGATGAACTGGATCGCGGACCTGATGCGTGGTGCCTATCTCCCCGCCATCACGCTGGCCCACCAATTATACGTCCCGGTCGATCTGAGAGCCGACACCAGCCGTGTCGACCGTCCGACGCTGATCCTCCAGGGCGACAAAGACGTCTCCGCGCCGCTGGAGGCCACGGGCCGTCGCGCCGCCGCGCTCATCCGGAACGCGACGCTCAAGGTCTATCCGGGCGCGGGCCATGGGGTTTTCCTGACTCACCACCGACAGCTGAATCAGGACATGTTGGACTTCGTCAGGGCGTGATGGCGCGATCACCCCGACACGAATTTCGAGGCGGATCATGAAGAACAGCGAGACCTTCGGCGCATTGTTGAAGAACTGGCGAAACCGGCGTGGCATGAGCCAGCTGGACCTGGCCTATGCGGCTTCGTTGTCCGCGCGCCACCTCAGCTTTCTGGAGACGGGGCGATCGAAACCCAGCCGCCAGATGGCGCTGAACCTGGCCGAGCATCTCGGCCTGCCGCTTCGGGAGCGCAACCGGTGGCTCGCGGCGGCAGGGTTCGCCCCCGTCTATCCGGAGAAGGCGCTCACCGAACCGGGCCGCCAGATGGCACAGGACGCGCTCGGCCTCGTGCTGCGCGCGCACGAACCGTGGCCGGCGCTGGCGGTCGATCGCCACTGGGTGCTTGTCCAGGCAAATCGGGCGGTCGCTCCGCTGCTGGAGGGTGTCGCGCCCGAACTGCTGGAGCCGCCGGTGAATGTGCTTCGCCTTTCGCTGCACCCCGCAGGGCTGGCGCCGCGGATCTGGAACTATTCGGAATGGCGCACGCATGTGCTGACGCGGCTGCGTCTCGAGGTCAGTGCGAGCGGAGATCCGGATCTGGACAGGCTGCACAATGAGCTTGCGGCGCTGCCGACCCAGCTTCGCGGACCGCCCAACCGACGCGGCCCCGATCTGGGCGGGCTTGCCGCGTCTCTCGTCCTCGACACCGCGCATGGCCGCCTGACCCTGTTCACCACCACGACCGTGTTCGGAACCGCGACCGACGTGACGCTCGACGAGGTCACGCTCGAGAGCTTTTTCCCAGCGGATGCTGAATCAGGTGAGAGACTGCGTGCGCTCTACCAGACGTCCGCAGCGGAAGAAGCGACGGCCAGCGGATCGGGCGAGTCAGGAGGCGAGGATGATCCGAACGCCGTGAACGCCCGCGCCAAAGCTTCGCCCGCAGCCGAAGCATCGAAGGGGAAGCGCTTGGTACCTTGAACCGCGACAAGACGAGGCTGACCGAACATGACCATACCCGTTCTCGCGCAAGGGGAGGAGCATTTCACGATCCCGGGCCCCAATGAAGGACTGGATCTATTCCTTCGTTATGTCCCCGCCAGGACGGCCACGTCCGACCAACGCCGCCGTGCGGTCCTGTACGTACATGGCGCGACCTTCCCGTCCGCTTTGTCCATCGCGCATCGCTTCGACGGGCAATCCTGGCGCGACGCGCTCAACGATGCCGGCTTTGACGTATGGGGGCTCGACTTTCAGGGTTTCGGCTTCTCGGATCGTTATCCCGAAATGGCGGCCGCCGCGGAAGCGAACGCACCCTTGTGCCCGACGGGCGACGCGGCGGCACAGCTCGCGACCGCGGCGGAATTCATTCTGGAGCATCAGGGACTCAGCGCGATTTCGTTGCTCGCCCATTCATGGGGCTGCATGGCGGCTGCGCGCTTCGCGGGCGAACATCCGACGCTGATCGACCGTCTTGCCCTGTTCGGCCCGATCTCGCGCCGCGACCCGCCGCGATACATGCCCCGACCCGATGGACCGGCGTGGCGCATCGTCACTGTCGAGGCGCAGTGGGCCCGGTTCATCGAGGATGTGCCCGCCGACGAACCTCCCGTCCTTTCGCGCGCGCACTTCGACGATTGGGCGAAGCTTTACCTGGACACGGATCCGGAAAGCCGCCGTCACGATCCGCTCGGCGTGAAGACGCCGGCGGGTCCGCTGATCGACGTATTGAGAGCCTGGCACGGCGAGCTCGCCTTCGACCCGGCGCTGGTCCGCGCACCCGTCGCCATCCTGCGCGGCGCGTGGGACGGCTTATGCACCGACGCGGATGCGCGGTGGCTCTTCGATGCCTTCACGCATGCGCCGCTGAAACGGGACGTGAAAATCGGACGCGGAACGCATCTGATGCACCTCGAAACGATGCGGCCGGCGTTGTGGGCGGAAAGCATCGCCTTCCTGCTTGGCAACGATGCCGCCCCGGTCCCGCTCTGATTGCGCAAGATGGAGAATGATCATGTTCGCAGTGGTGTTCGAAGTTCATCCGGCCGACGGGAAGAAAGAGGAATATCTCGCGCTCGCGAAGCACCTGAAGCCGATGCTGGAAACGGTCGACGGGTTCATCGACAATGAGCGGTTCGAGAGCAAAAGGCGCAGCGGATGGGTATTATCGCTGTCCACCTGGCGCGACGAAAAGGCGGTGGTGCGCTGGCGCAGCCAAGGCGAGCATCATCGCGTGCAGGAGAAGGGCCGCGGCGGCGTCTTTTCGGATTATCACCTGCGCGTGTGCGAGGTGACTGCCGACAATCACCCACCCGAGGGCATCCCGGTCGTGGAGCAAAGGTTCGACGCGACCGAGGTCGGCGTCGCGAAGATGCTGACGATCACGGAACTCACCCCGGACGATAAGGCAAGTTTCGCTTCCCATCCGGATTTGCTGCCGTCCCATATCGGGCTCGACATGGAAGCCGAGGGTTTGGTCGACCACGATCTGTTCGAGAGCATCTACAACCCTGGCAAAATGCTGGTGCTCGCGTCATGGCGGACCGATGCCGACGCGGCGCGATGGACTCCATCGCGCTTCGCGGGCGTTGCCGAGCTGCGGCATCGCCGCGTCCGCGTCATCCGCGATTACGGCATGTTCGAGCGCGCGGAGGCAGCCCAATATTATCCCGAGGCGGAATCTCGGCCGGACCAGCCCTAGGCCTATATTTCGATCGGCGGCTCCATATTTAGCATCTTGCTACCCTGCCGCAGCGCTGTTATCGAATAACGATATATGACGGCATATTATTCGATATGTCATCATCCGTTTAACGATGCAGAGCGGAGAGACCATGCAAGAGGGGCATCATCTTCTCGCCGTCACCTTTTGGGCGCTGAAGGCCGCCACGGCATTATGCCTCGCCATCGCGACCCTGGCGGCGATCGGCCTGGCGATCATCTTCGCGTCGGCGGCGAACCTTGACGGCAACCATCTTGGTATCTCTGCAAGCGTCTACGGGCTCGCCAGAGCCACTTTCTTCAAGGCGGGTGCGGTGACGTTGGTCGGGGTGCTTGTCTGCGCTGGCCTGGGCCTGTCCGCCTTCAGAATGACGGCCCTCATCGTAGGGACGGCCATAGCCGGCGATCCATTCGTGAGCGAAAACGCCCGCCGATTGGCTCTCGTCGGATGGCTTCTCGTGGCGTTCATGGCCTGCCAATTTGCAACCCACCTTGTCATCGGCTGGATCGTCGAAAGGCTGACGCCCGCGCACCATGCCGCGGCTTCGATCCTCAGCAATTTCTCCTTTGGTTCCGGCATTTCCCCGGTAGGGTTTCTCGCCATTCTTCTCATCTTCGCGCTTAGCCAGATATTTCATCGCGGCAGCGACATGCGCTCTGAGTTGGAGGGTACGGTCTGACAATGGAAATCATCGTTAACCTGGACGATCTGCTTTACATCAAGCGGAAGACGCTCACGGAATTGGCCGATGAAGTCGGGATCACGCTCGCAAACCTGTCGATCCTGAAAAATGGTAAGGCCAAAGCCATCCGCTTTTCTACGCTGGCTGCGATTTGCACTGCGCTCGATTGCCAGCCCGGGGACCTGCTTAGTTTCGGACCGGATAAGAAGACTGGCTCCGGCCTCAGGTTGGTCCGGTCGAGATAGACTGCACGGCAAGCCAGCCGGTTTGCCAGGGATTATCAGTTCGAGGTGATGATATGAGGCTTTCTCATAGGCTGTTCTGCGCCCTTATCGCATGCCTGCCCTTGCCGGCGCCGGCTTTCGCGCAATCCGACGACGTTCGCGTCGCGCGCATTGTCGCCAACCTCTCCCCCAACATGGTCAAGGAAGGAGCACCCATCCATGGCCAGACGCTGGCCGAGGCGATGGCGAAATATCATGTTCCCGGCGTCGGCATCGCCTTCATCCATAAAGGCAAGGTCGTCTGGTCGCGGAACTTCGGCAGTGTCAGCCTTGGGGGCAGGCCTGTCACGGACACCACGCTTTTTCAGGCAGGCTCGATAAGCAAGCCCGTCTCCGCCACCGCGGCGCTTCATCTGGTGCAGCAGGGAAAATTGTCCCTGGATGCAAATGTGAACGGGGTGCTGACGACCTGGAAGTTGCCGCCGCCCACCGACGGGGGAGGCAAGTTCGTCACCTTGCGCGAGCTGCTCAATCACACGGCAAGCATCTCGGTACATGGTTTCCCCGGATATGCGGCAGGAACCGCGGTTCCCAGCCTGACGCAGATTCTGGATGGACAACCGCCTGCAACCAATCCCCCTATCCGCATCGAGGGCATCCCCGGACAGCAATGGGATTATTCGGGCGGCGGATACCTGATCGTCCAGCAGATGATCCTGGATGTTATGAACAGGCCATTTGCCGATGTAATGCGCGATATCGTGTTGCGGCCCTACGGCATGCGGCACAGCACCTTCGAGCAACCGCTGCCCGCCGATCTTCGCGACCAAGCCGCAGTCCCTTACGATTGGGACGGGACGCCCATTCAGGGTGGGGCCCATACCTATCCCGAGCTGACTGCGGCGGGGCTCTGGACCACTGCGAGCGATCTTGCCCGGTTCATGATCTCAACCCAGAAAGCGATCGCGAACGGGAATTCCGTTTTGAGCGCCGCCACCGCTCGGGAGATGGTCGAGCCCGGCCTTGGCGATTGGGGCCTCGGTTTCGAGATCGGCGGCCAGCCGGGCCATCGCTATTTCTGGCATGGCGGTGGGAATGCCGGATACCAGAGCATCGCCATCGCTTACGAAGGCACGGGCGACGGCGCGGTCGTCATGACCAACGGCATGGGCGGCTACGATCTGGCAAATGACGTAATCCGGACTATTTCCCGCGAATATAAATGGCCCGATTGGCAGCCGCGGACGGTGCACATCGTGCGCGTCGACCCGACAACCCTCCGCCAATATGTCGGCATCTATCAGGTCGATCCGAAATTCTCCTTTTCGGTCACATTGCGGGATGGTGCGCTCTTCATCCAGGGAAGCAACCAGCAGGCAATGGAATTGTGGCCGATGTCCGACAGGCGTTTCACCTTCGTCGTGGACGTCGACGTGGAATTCCAGCGTGGCGCGAATGGAGAGGTGGTTTCGATGGATTTGATCCAGAATGGGAAAACCATCCACGCGCCGAGACAATGATGTCGTTCCGACCGCGGACGCATTCCCTGGAGAGGTGAGGGATCGCCATGATCAAGGTCGATGGAATAGACCCGGTGAGGCTGGGCCGGCAGGGATGCGGCGTGGCTGAGGACGGCCCCTAGCGCCAGTCCTGCGCCGCCTGAAGCACATCGTCGCGCGCAACCGGCCTGGCGCTGGCGCTGTCGAAAATGGCCATGCGGCCCACGATCTGCGGCTTGCCGAGCAGCTTTTCGACCTCCTTGTAATGGTCGCGCGGCGTATAATCGTCGAAGCAGACGGTGGTGGGATGATTGCCGGCCTGCCCCTGGCGGATCGCCTCCAGCGCGCAGGCGCGGCGCATGCGGCCGTCGACCAGCACCAGATCGGGCAGCGGCCGCTTGAGCGCCCTGATCTCCTCATAGGCTGAATCGACATAGCCGAGCCAGGCCGCCTTGCGCGCAGGCGTGAGGCGCTTGAACATGGGGGCGCCCCACTCCACGGTCGTGCCGATGTCGGCGACATGCAGCTTGACCGTGCCGTGCGGCCGGATCTTCTTGCGGACCGCCTCGGCGAAATAGGGGTCGCCCTCGATCGTGACGGTCGCCACGTCGGTGCGGTCAGCAAGCACGGTCGACCCGCCGGCACCATATTCCACGTATGACCGGGCTTTGGCCAAAAGCCTCCGGAAATTGGCGCTCGACGCCTCGTCGAACCAGGGGTCATCCCCGACCGAAAAACCCACCGCGCGCTGGTGGTAGAAGAATCTGGTGAGTTCCCAGATCCGCTTGATCGACACCATGGGATACTCCCCCAACCGCTGACCGCAACCTATTCCGCTGCGCCCGAACGGGCGCCTTGGCGACAACGGCCCTGCCGCCAACTGGTTTCCCCGGCAACCGCCCGGCAGCCTCGCTTGGCCGCATGGGCGAGGTTGGATATATCTACGCGGGGAATGAGGCGGATGATATGGCCGGCGGAAAATCGTCCAGGCCCGACCGTGGTGTATCAATCCTTCGCCGGGCAATAGCGCTTCAGATAATCGGGGTGGCTCGGCATGCGATCCACCGTATCCGCGATCTGCTTGCGCATCGTCGTCAGCTGCGCGCGCAGATCGTCATAGGGCATCATCGCGGCGAGGCGGTGATAGCCTTCCGGCATCACGCGCTGGCCCGGCAGCACCATCGCCCAGCTATCCACGCGGAACAGTTCGTGCGGAAGCTGATAGGCGCGCGCATCCTCGCGCCATAGTTCGATCCGCTGCTTCAGGCTGTCGGGAATATCCATCGCCCGGTTGCGCTTCCAGAATTCGGAATCGTCGCGTTGGCTGACATGGTAATGGAGGATCACGAAGTCGCGGATATTCTCGAATTCCTGGCGTGACTTCTCGTTGAAGCGCCGCACCAGCGCGTCATGGCAGCCGTCGAACGGAAAATCCTGGATCAGGCGCGTGACCGCGGTCATCATCAGGTGGATGCTGGTGGATTCCAGCGGTTCGATGAAGCCGTTGGCGAGGCCCAGCGCGACGCAATTCCTGACCCAGGTCTTGTTGCGCATGCCCGTCTTGAAGCGGAGCTTCCAGGGGTCCTTGATCGGCTCGCCTTCGATATCCGCCAGCAATTTGGCGCAGGCCTCGTCGTCCGACATATACTCGTCGCAATAGACGATGCCGTTGCCCTCGCGCCCCTGCAGCGGGATCTGCCAGCGCCAGCCGGCCCGATGGGCATAGCAGGTCGTGTAGGGCCGGGGCGGGCTGGGCTGGGTCGATTGCACCGCGATCGCGCTGTTGGTGGTGACCCAATGGCTCCAATCATCGAACGGCGTTTCCAGCGCGCCACCCACCAGCAGCGAGCGGAAGCCGGTGCAATCGACGAACAGGTCGCCTTCGATCCGCGCCCCTTTCTCCAGCAGGATCGCGTCGATGTCGCCGCTCGTCGCATTGCGCTCGACCGACTGGATCTTGCCTTCGACGCGTTTGACGCCCGCGGGCTCGGCCAGGCCGCGCAGGAACTGGACGTAGCGCGCGGCGTCGAGATGATAGGCGTAGCCGATACGCGGATCGACTTCGTGGCAGAAGCGGTTGGCCTCCCCTGCTACCCATTCGAGGCAATATTTGCCGAGCTCGCCGCCCATCCCCTTGGCGCGCGCGTGCAGCCAGAAATGATGGAAATCCGCCATCCAGCTCACCTGCTTGCCGAGGAAGCCGAACGGATGGATGAAGCGGTCGCCGATCCGCGCCCAGTCGCAGAATTCGATGCCGAGCTTGAAGGTGCAGAGCGCGCTCGACATGAAGGCGCGCTCGTCGATCTTCATGAAATCGTGGAAGCCGCGGAAGGTGGGCACGGTGGATTCGCCGACGCCGACGGTCGAGATTTCGTCGGATCCCACCAGCGTGATGTCGAGCAAAGGGCCGAGGTGGCGGACAAGCGCGGTGGCGGTGACCCATCCTGCGGTGCCGCCGCCCGCGACCACCACGCGCCGCACCGCCTGCGCGCCCGATTTCTTTCCCATCCCCCCAGCTCCCGAACTTATCTGTTTCGGGCAGATTAGGCCGGCGCAGCCCGATGGGAAGCCGCTTTGTTCGCGATACCATCGACTTTCGTCGCAAGGCCGGGAGGCGGGTCTGGATTGCTTCGCTGCGCTCGCAATGACGATGTGGATTTCGATCACGTCATTGCGAGCCGGAGGCGAAGCAATCCAGGCCCGCATATGAAGCTGGCGAGGCTGACGCGGATCGGCAAGAACGGCGCCTGATGCCCGCGCCGCTCCACGATCCCCTCTTCCTCATACTCGCGACGATCGCCGTGATCCTGCTCGGCCTGAGCAAGGGCGGGTTCGCGGGCGTGGGCGCGCTCGGCACGCCGCTGCTCGCGCTGGTGGTCGGCCCAGTCGAGGCGGCGGCGATCATCCTGCCGATCCTGATCGTGCACGATGTGGTCGGCGTCTGGGCTTTCCGCAAAAGCTGGGACGGGCCTGTGCTGGCATGCATGCTGCCCGGCGCCGCGATCGGCATCCTGCTCGCTTACGGGTTCGCCGCCCGTTTGCCCGAAGCGGGGATGCAGATCGCGCTCGGGCTGATCTCGATCCTGTTCGCCGCGCGCAGCCTGTGGCTCCAGCGCGGCGGGCGCGTGCCCGCGCCGGCCGATCCGCCCGGCTGGTTCGGTTTCGTGATGGGGATCGTATCGGGAGTCACGAGTCAGATCGCGCATGCGGGCCAACCGCCCTTTCAGATCTACGTCCTGCCCAAAAGGCTGGCGCGCGACGTGCTGGTGGGGACGACCGCGATCTTCTTCGCCGCGGTCAACTGGATCAAGGTGCCGGCGTATCTGGCGCTCGGTCAGTTCACCCGTGCGCATCTGGTGACCAGCCTGGTATTGATGCCGCTCGCGCTCGCCTCGACGCTGGCGGGCGTATGGTTGGTCCGACGGGTCGACGCCGACCGCTTCTACGCGCTGATCTATTGGCTGATGCTGGGGATCGGACTCAAGCTGATCTGGGATGGTGTCGCCTGAGCCGGATTTGCCAAGGCGAGATTTGATTGGGACGCGCCTACTTTAATCGGGTTGCCTGATCGCCGCACGCGGCGGCAGAGACGCCGGACATTGCAGGAGTCCCCCATGGCCGACCTTTCGTCCTTCCTGATCTCACGCCGCTGGCCGGCCGTGCATCCCGACCGCATCCAGCTTTATTCGTTGCCCACGCCCAACGGGGTGAAGGCCTCGATCATGCTGGAGGAGACCGGCCTTCCCTATGAATGGCATCTGGTCGACATCACCAAGGACGAGAGCCACACACCCGAATTCCTGTCATTGAATCCCAACGGCAAGATTCCGGCGATCATCGATCCGAACGGTCCGGGCGGCGAGCCTCTGCCTTTGTTCGAATCCGGCGCGATCCTCGAATATCTCGCCGACAAGAGCGGCCAGTTCCTGCCCGCCGACCCGGCACGGCGGTGGCAGACGATCCAGTGGCTCCATTTCCAGATGGGCGGGGTCGGGCCGATGTTCGGCCAGCTCGGCTTTTTCCACAAATTCGCGGGCCGCGAATATGAGGACAAGCGCCCGCTCCAGCGCTACGCCAACGAATCCAAGCGCTTGTTGGGCGTGCTCGAAGCGCGTCTGGAGGGCCGGACCTGGATGATGGGCGAGGAATATACGATCGCCGACATCGCGCTGATGGGCTGGGTCCGCAACCTGATCGGCTTCTATGGCGCGGCAGAGATCGTGCAATATGACACGCTGAGGAGCGTGCCCGCCTGGCTCGAACGCTGCCTCGCGCGGCCGGCGGTGCAGCGCGGGCTCAACATCCCGCCGCGGCCCTAGTCACACTGCGTCATTGCGAGGAGCGTGGCGACGAAGCAATCCATCGGACGGCCGAACTGGATTGCTTCGCTATGCTCGCAATGACGACGTAAGCCGAGGACTACTTACTAACGGCTGCGGGTCTTCTGGATCACCGCGCCAATGATGATCCCGAATGCCGCCAGCCGCAGCAGATAGAGGTAAGCGCGATTTTCGAGCGGCACGTTGCCGAGCGTCGCCAGAGCGGAATTCAGCATGAGCAGCAGGAAGGCGATCGCGAAAGCGAGGAACAGCCGATCATGTGTGCGCCGCCAGAAGCGCAGGAAGAACAGGCTCGCGATCGCATAGCCCATCGCGACCGCGCCGGAGAGGAAGGCATAGGCCGTCGACATCATTCCTCCTCCAGATCCCAGATGAAGCCGAACAGCAGCACCGCGATCGCCGCGAGCGCGATCGCCGGGCGCCACAGGCCGAAATCGACGTCAGGAAGCACGATGATGTCGAGGATCACCAGCAGCGTGTTGACCGCCAGCAGGAGGAAACAGCTCGCGCTCCAGAACAGCAAGCGCGCGCGCGTCGCGAGGTAAGCACGCACCAGCAGGAACGCGCACAGGCAGCAGGCCGCGAAGCCCAGAGTGTAGACCGCGGTCGGAAAGACGTTCGTCATGATCAATCCTTCCACAGCCTGAAGGCGTCCGCGAAGGTCGCCAGCCCCTTGTGCGTGCCCGATACGATGATCCTGCGCACCGTTTCGGGCTTACGCGCATAAAGCTCCGCCGTCTCTTCTACCAAAGTGGCGAGATCGGCGGTCGCGGGCTGGAAGCGCGCGCAGCCTTCAGCATCGATGCTGACGAGACCGGCCCGCATCAGCCCGTCGAGGCTCTGATCCACGATCAGCGCGCTGCCGCGCATCGCATCGACCAATTGCCCGGTCGACCAGGCCCGCTCGGCACTACGCTTGAGGTGCAGCAGCAACTCGAGCGCCCAAACGCTGCGGAAGGACGCGCGGATGAAATCGGAAACGGGCGGCGGGGCCGACATGCGGCTTCTCGGTCTCCATGACTCGCCCCCGAAACGGCCTTTGGCGCGAAGTAACGCGGGCTGGCAACCCCTTAACCATGATTTTCCGCCTATCCCCTTGAGGAATCCGGGCCTTTGTGGTCTTGTCGTTGGTGGGCGGGGGGTCGCCCGCGTTAAAAACGGGCGCAGGAAAGCTAGGAGCTTCTGCGCGTGAATGCCCATGCATCCGTCGATCAATTCGACCGCCGTCAACTCATCGCCGCCCTTCGTGCGCTCCGCCGCGGCGATTTTTCCGTACGTTTGCCAGAAGATGCGGCCGGAGTGGACCCAGAGATAGCGACCCTGTTCAACGAGGTCGTCGCGCTCAACGAAGAGATGACGCAGGAATTCGAACGCCTCTCGATGGTGGTCGGCAAGGAAGGCAAGATCACCCAGCGCGGGCGGGTGAAGAGCGCCACCGGCGGCTGGGAAAGCGCGATTCGTTCCGTCAATGAACTGATCGAGGACATGGTGCAGCCGACCACCGAGGTCGCGCGCGTCATCGGCGCGGTCGCCAAGGGCGACCTCGGCCAGAGCATGACCGTCGAGATCGACGGCCGGCCGCTCCGCGGCGAGTTCCTGCGCATCGGCAAGATCGTGAACACGATGGTGGAGCAGCTCGCCTCCTTCGCCTCGGAGGTGACGCGCGTGGCCCGCGAGGTGGGCACCGAGGGCAAGCTCG
>Ga0157370_10000693_pt1 | contig 42077 bp, 31 predicted proteins | sample C35metaG_FD_113463 | JGI IMG/M metagenome (GOLD analysis project Ga0157370, IMG submission 113463) | Corn rhizosphere microbial communities from Kellogg Biological Station, Michigan, USA - C3-5 metaG | ecosystem: Host-associated > Plants > Roots > Rhizosphere > Soil | place: USA: Michigan...
CAAATAATATTTGATCTGCAGAAACGAGGGGTAGTGATCCAGTACCAAAGTACAGAGGAAAGAGATGAAATACATGCGGGTCAATAGTGGAGCCAAAGGCATTGTGCATTGGTATTTCTGAAGTAAGGGTTTGGTTTGGTACTGAATACCTGTAACTAATCCGATATGCCCAAGAAGGGCTATCTGTTGGGACCTGGCAATTAAAAAGGTTTGTGAACTGGTGGTGAAATTACCTTTTACAGATTCAAAATATTTGTAGCCCAGATGATCTGCGAAGTAGAAGATAGAGGTACAGCACATGAAACCTGCAAAAATGAGTTGTATAAGAACAATTGGATGCATGATCTGAAAGCCCTGTGTTTCGTCTTTATTTATGTATTTCCACGGTGAAAAAAGTGTATAGTAAAAGATGAACCAGGACCCTGAAAAGGCAATCAGATAAGAGAGGACAGGGTGATGTGCCAATACGAGGGAAATAAACCAGGGGAGGCCGATTGTAAGCAGGTTCTGGATTTTAGTATGGGGTGTTAAAGGCATTTTAGGATACTTTTAACTTGTTCATGGAAATTCCATTTTGAGATGAGCTTTGCTGAGGCGGCGCCAGCCTTTTCAAGCTTTTCTTTACATTGAAGAAGCTGGCCGAGTTTTGCCGTTAAGTCATCCAGATCATTACTCTTAAAGATCATTCCATTTGTTGTTGTAACGAGGTCGATCGCGGCACCACATTGGTCGGATACCAGTATTGCTTTACCGCAAGCCATGGCCTCATTAATACAAAGACCCCAGGTCTCCTGTAAGGAGGGTAAACAAAAAAGATTACAGGCTTTATAGAAACTGGGCATGATTTTTTGATTTTGAAAAGGGAGGATATGGATATTCGGGTGTGTTTTTGCTTCTTTTTTTAGAAGGGTTTCATGTGGTCCGGAACCAATATAAAGGAGGTGATGGTTCTTTTTGCATATTTTTTTGAATGCTTTTAAAAGTAATATTGGGTTCTTTCCTTTGTTGAATTTTCCAGCGAAAAGGAGAAGGATGTCGGTTTCTTTTAGTCCCAGTCTTTTGCGGATCATTGTGCCGGAGCCTGTTGAGGCAAAACGTTCATTGTCTATACTGTGTGGTAGAAAAAAGAGTTTCCCATCCTTTACACCGTAATGTTTAAAATAAGCCTTGTTATGGGTTCCGGCGTATAGTATGGTATCTGCGTGAGTATATAGCCAGGTGAGAAAGATCTTTTTGAAAGGTCTTTTCCATAATGGAAGTTTATTTGGTAAAACCGAATCTCCCCTGAAAATGGTTTTGATCTTTCCGTTAAAATGCTTTAGAATCTTGAAATGACTGAGGTTTGACCAGCCATAAATCAACAGGTATTGGGGATTAAATTCTTCGATCTGGTAGAGGGCACCTGGATTGATGATTCCCCAAAAATGATGTGTTCCCGGGTATTTGGCTGTATTGGTTAAGAAAGTGTGATCATATCCTTCTAATAGTGGAATGTCCCAGTTGATCTGACAAAGAAAATTTCTGTCGTAAAGAGATGTTGTTCCGCAGGTGTAAAATACTTTAAGTGTGATGCTTTTTGCCAGTAATTGAAAGAATGGTGCATAGTATTGAATAGGATGACTGATTAATATGGCCAGTTTCATTTGCGGTTTCTTAGTCATGGTCTAATAAGTTTTTAAGGTGATACTTGTATTGAGGATAGTTGAAATAGATAAGACATAAATTTTGTCTTGCATAGGCCATTTCCATTGTTTCTGATTCTTCAAGCTGGCTAAGAATTGCCTGATAAAGAGTTTCTGGATCTTCCGGATCTATTAATGTGCCCAAAATGCCATTTGCTATTGCCTCTTTACTGCCGTCCTTATTGCCGCATATAATTCTGCAACCCGCGGCAGCAGCTTCTGTGAATACGAGGCCGAATCCTTCTTTTTTACTTGGGAGGACAAAAATGTCGCATAGTAAATAGTGATCTGTGAGTGTTGCTTCGGGGATAAAGCCAATTAATTTGAGATGGTTTTCCAGGTTTTCTTTCCTGATCAGTTCCTGCAGGAAGGCTTTTTCTTCTGTGTCAGGTAGTCCACCCAGGAGATAACATATCGTTGGAAACCTCTCTCTTAATCTTTTTAGGATTCGAATCACCTGTAAATAACCTTTATCATGTTCGTTTGAGCTTAGTCTGCAGATACTTAACAGTATGGGTTGTTCGGGCTGTAAATTATAGTGCGAAAGCAGGTAGTCTGGTTTATGAAGTATTCCCGGAATTTTGAAATAAGGATCCAGGCAGTTGTTCAATACAAAGGCATTTTGTCCTTTTATGCCGTGTTTTTTTTCGATCGTTTCTGCTGTAAAATGACTTACACACCAAATTTGAATGTGTTGTTTTATAAACCATACTTTCCATTTAGAAAGTTTCCCCCAGATTTCGATGCCATGCGCGAGAAGGATAATCCTGGTGTTTGGTCTTAAAATTTTGATCAATAATGCTATAGGCAGCAAGTGGATGTGGCTTAGAAGGACATTTGGGTGTGATGAACTCTTTTTAATAGCATAAAAGGCGAACAATAGTTTTTGATTTTTAAATCCCTTGAACTGTATGGAAGATATATATCTGGAATCTGCTTGTATAGTTTGGTCTTTTAAGGCAAAGACCTGGAGTGCGGAATTCGTTTCTGTGGAAATATCTGACAGGGCTTTACTCATTGTCCGGCATACTTTCTGAATTCCTCCGGTGTCACAAAAACTGCTTAAGGTAAGAAATAGAACATTATGTTTTTTTTTCATAGGTCTTTACTGTAATTATCGGGCAGATTGTAATATTCTTGCTGAAAATGGTCTTTTTCGAAGCCGTTGAGTATGAGGGAAATGTTGGGTAGTCTGAACTCTTTAAGGAGCTTTTCCGGCAGGGTGGCAGAATATTTTTTGGATATTCCGTATCTGAGGATAAAGAGATTAATGTCTGACATTTTTAGTAGTGGTACAGTGTCTGAGACAAGACCAACCGGTGCTGAATCGAGGAGGATGTAATCGTGGGTCTTCTTTAGTTCAGCAATAAGTTCAGCCATTCTGGGGTGTTGCAGCAGTTCAGAGGGATTGGGTGGAATAGGCCCGGAGGGAATAAAATTGAGGTTGCTGATAAAGGTCTTGTGGCAGATTTGAGAGAGGGTATGCTGTCCGGAAAGATAATTGCTCAGGCCGTAATGGTTGCTGATGGATAAATCGATATGCAGCGCTGACTTCCTCAGATCAGTAGCAATCATACATACTTTTTTATCAATTAAACTTAATGAAGCAGCAAGGTTCAGTGAAATAAATGATTTGCCTTCTCCTGAATTACCTGAAGTTAGGCAAATCACCTTACTGCTGTTTTCTATACAGAGGTAGTTGAGATTGATGCGCAATGCTTTTATAGATTCTGAGAAGTGGGATCTGGGTTCTTCTATGGAAGGAACTGAAGTAAGGGCTCTTCTTTTTGTATCTGTTCTTATATAACCAATTATTGGCAGAGAACTGAGATCTTTAATTAATGAGGTGTCGTATAACCGGGTGTTTAATTTGTTTTGCAGGAAGATGAGCAGCAGGCCTGTTAGAATACCTCCGAACCCGAAATCGGTGTAAATCTGAGTTGCAACAGGATATATTGGCTCGTCGGGAAGGGTTGCATGATCAATAATCTGTATTCCAGATATAATTGCGGCTGCGGAGATTCCTGCTTCCAGTTTTTTTTCTGAGAGGTAATTGTAAACTTTCTGGTTTACCTCAAAGCCGGACTGCAGTTGCATAAATTCTTGTTCTTTTTTCGGAAATGAATGCACCATTTTGCGGAGTTCAGCAATTTGATGAGAGAAATAAGAAATGAGTTTTCCATTTTGTTGCTCCTGATTTTTTAAGGTGGACTGAATAGATTGTTTGATATTGCTGATTTGGTTTTCTACATAGATAACGGGAGAGGCTTCAGGTTTATAAAGAAGTAGAAGTGCTGTTTTTTTTTGTAGAAGTGAATTGTAGTTCTGCAGAAGTGCATTCAGCTGGGGGTCTTGGATGCCTTGTAAATTATAATTCAATTTATCTGTTGCATTGGGCTGGTACAAGCTTTTAAGTGCCTCCCGGTTAATCATGTTCAGGATGGATAACTGTTGTTTTTCTTTTTCCAGGTCAGATAATTTGGTGATCATTTCTTTCGCACTGGAAGATATATCTGAAAAGCCGCGGGCAGTTTTGAAGTTTTGTATTTCCGATGAGGAATGAAAAAGCACGATGGCCATTTTTTGCAACAAGGTGTCTATGAACAGAGAGGTTTGTTTGCTGGGTACGCTACGTTGTGATTTGTCGTACCGTTGATATTCATTGAGAATAGCATTTAAAACATCCCTGGCAAGGAAAGGATTCGGATCGTTAAATTGGAGCTTAAGAATATTCGTATTTTGATTGTCGTCAACTTTCAATTTTTCGATGATGTATTTGAGGAAATCGCTTTGGTTATTGAATTTGAAGTGACAGTGTTCTGGAGTGTTTTTTCGTGGTGTAAGGATCCTGAAAAGCAGGCCTGGAAGTATGATTGCTGAGTTATACGGGAACTTTCTGATGGTTTTCTTTCCTGCCCATATATAGGAGAGCTGGAAGATTTTTCTGTTGACAGGTTCAAATTCAAAAAGCATTTTATTTTCGTTTTTTTCGCTTAATTCCAGGATCTGTATATCCAGGGGCTTGACCGGATAGAGGTTGATCATCCTGAAGGGATGCGATTCAAAAAAGGAAATTTTGTAATTCAGGGCAGTTATGGCTTTCCCAATTACGTTTCTTGAGGTCATTATTATCTTCTCTGCTTCACTTTTGCTATTTCGGTCATAAATGCTTCTGATGGTGATGAGTTCAGAAAGTTCTGATCTTCGATCCTCCAGTTTTAATGATGCATTGGCACAGTAGATAGGGCTGCTTATATGTAGGAACAGATAAGCTAAACCCATTGATATAGTAGTAATCGTTGTAATATAGGTCCACTTTTTCAGGATCAAACGCCATATTTTTAAATTATGATTTGAATTTTCCATTAAATTAATATTTAGCTTCAATAATGCTTATTTATGCTCTTGTTTTAATTTTATAGTTTTAATATTTATATTTAAAGCAAAACTATTAATAATAAATGAAAGTTAGTATAGTGAGTGTTGTTTTAAATTGTCGAGATTATATTGGCGATTGTATTTTATCCGTTATCGGACAGGACTATTCTGAAATCGAGTATATTGTCATAGATGGTGGTTCTACAGATGGAACATTGGATGTTATTCAACAGTACCAGGATCGTATTCATGTCTTTATTACTCAAAAGGATCAGGGTTTCTATGATGGGCTCAATAAGGGGATTGCTCTGGCTACGGGAGATATCATCGGGATACTGAATGCGGACGATATGATTGCAGAACCCGGAACGATATCCATGGTTGTTCGTTGTTTTGCTACAACATTGTGTGGTGGGGTATATGGGAATTTGGAATACACAGACAGGAAAAATATAAGAAGAGTAGTCAGAAGCTGGAGACCCGGAGATTTTAGACTGGAAAGACTCAAAAGAGGATGGATGCCTCCGCATCCTACATTGTACCTGTACAAAGAACTGTATGGACGATGCGGGAATTATTCGATGGATTTTGGTACTTCAGCGGACTATGAATTTATTCTGAGGTTGTTTTCTATGTATGGAACGAGTATGGTGTATATAGATCATTTACTGGTGAAAATGCGTAAAGGAGGAATGAGTAATGCAGGAATGAAGCCGTTCTTATTGGCTTGTATTTACGACTACAGATCATTGGTGCTGCATAGATTTCGCTGGCCTGTACTGGTTACAATTTGTAAAAAGCTTAGAAAAATTAAGCAGTTTTTCTACTAAAAAGACATAATTAGAAATAACTAACTTACCTAGGTAGAATATAGGTACTTTTGCGGAAAAATTAACTGTATTCATGAAGATAGCGATAAATGGTTTTGGTAGGATCGGGCGTATTTTCCTCCGTACGGCAATAGAAAAGGGCGTTGGCGTTACCGCGATCAATGACCTGGCAGACCCTGCAACCCTTGCTCATCTGTTTAAGTATGACACTGTACACCGTGGGTTTAAAGGTGAAGTTTCTTTTGACAATGAAGCACTGATCATTAATGGTAAAAGAATTCTTGTCTATTCCAATCCCAATGCAAAAGAGCTGCCCTGGGCTGAACTGGGGATAGATCTGGTTTTGGAGTCTACCGGCAAACATACTTCCAGGGCAGCGGCTTCATTGCACCTGCAGGCGGGGGCGAAACAGGTATTAATTTCAGCACCTGCCTCAGATAAAGACATTCCGATGGTGATACTTGGTGTAAACGATCAGGGAATTGATCTGCGGGCGGAGGTACTTTCTAATGCTTCCTGTACAACCAACAATGTAGCGCCAATGGTGAAAGTGCTGGACGATAACTGGGGAATACTGGATGGCTATATTACAACGGTACATTCGATGACCGGGGATCAGAATTTACATGATGCGCCTCATAAAGATTTAAGAAGGGCACGTGCAGCTTCTGCTTCAATTATACCTACTTCTACTGGGGCTGCGAAGGCGATTACACATGTCTTTCCACATTTGGAGGGGAAGCTTGGCGGTGCAGGGATCAGAGTCCCGGTTTTGAATGGTTCACTGACGGATTTTACTTGTATTTTGAAGAATCCTGCTACTATTGATGAAATTAATGCAGCTTTCCGTAACGTGGCTGAAAATGAGATGAATGCTATTCTGGAATATACAGAAGATCCGATCGTTTCAGTTGATATTTTAGATAATCCTCATTCCTGTATTTTTGATGCCCGGTTAACTTCTATTGTTGGGGATCTGGTTAAGGTTGTTGGTTGGTACGATAATGAATCTGGTTATTCTGCGAGGCTGGTGGATCTGGTTTTAAAAATAGCTGAACTTTATGATTAAATTAATTACGGATAGAGATACGCTTTCGCTAAGGAGTACAGTGCTTAGAAATGGTGCGCCTGAGGATGAATGCATTTTTCCTACTGATGGCGAGGGGTTTCATCTTGGGAAATTTGTGAAAGAAAAGCTGGTATGTATTGCCACGTTCTTTCCTGAAGATTATCCGGATCAGGGGCCGGGCGGCCATCGCTTGCGGGGGATGGCGACAGATCCTGATTTCGCAGGCAAGGGTTATGGCGCTCAAATTATAAATTTTGCAATAGATAAGCTAATAGCTGAGAATGCTTCTTATATTTGGTGCAACGCACGCAGTTCTGCGGTTGGCTTCTATAAAAAACAGGGATTTGAATTGATCTCTGATGAATTTGAAGTTCCCGGAATAGGTATGCACTTTAATATGATGTACAACTTAAATAGAATATGAAGACAATAGACCAATGCGATTTTAATGATAAAAAGGCTCTTGTAAGGGTAGATTTCAATGTGCCTTTGGATAAGGATTTTAATATTACAGATGATAAAAGGATGCGTGCTGCATTGCCTACTATTAACAAAATTCTAAATGATGGTGGCGCTGTAATATTGATGTCTCATTTGGGCAGACCAAAGGGTGGTCCTGAAGATAAATATTCTTTAAAGCATATTCTTGGCGATCTTTCCAGGATGCTCGATCTTGAGGTGAAATTTGCTGATGATTGTATTGGTGAATCCGCTGTTCAGAAGGCAAAAAATCTGGAGCCGGGACAAGTGTTGTTGTTGGAAAACCTTCGTTTTTATAAAGAAGAAGAAAAAGGAGATCGCGACTTTGCGGAGAAATTAGCTAAGTTAGGTGATGTTTATGTGAATGATGCTTTTGGTACAGCTCATCGTGCTCATGCTTCTACAGCAATTGTTGCTGAGTTTTTTCCTCATGCGAAGTACTTTGGTTACTTGATGGCTGAAGAGTTGAAGAATGCCGAAAAAGTAAATCACGGAGCTGTTAAGCCTTTTACCGCTATTATGGGTGGGGCTAAAGTTTCAGACAAAATCCTGTTGATTGAGAGTTTGCTGGAAAAGGTTGATAACCTGATTATTGGTGGTGGTATGGCTTATACTTTTGCTAAAGCGCAGGGTGGTGAGATCGGTACCTCACTTCTTGAAGAGGACCGGATGGCATTGTGTTTAGAATTGATGGAAAAAGCTAAGGCAAAAGGTGTTAACCTTGTTTTGCCGGTAGATACCGTCATTGCGGATAAATTTGATAATGAGGCCCAAAAGAAAGATGTAGATTCAGGCCAGATTCCTCAGGACTGGATGGGTTTGGATATTGGTCCAAAAACCATTGCATTGTTTTCTGACATTATCAAAAATTCTAAGACCTTGCTTTGGAATGGCCCTATGGGTGTTTTTGAAATGGATAATTTTGCTCATGGAACACGTGCTATTGCGGATGCGGTTGTAGCTGCAACGCAGGATAATGGTGCTTTTTCTCTTATTGGGGGTGGTGACTCTGCGGCTGCGATTGCTAAATTCAATCTGGAAGATCAGGTAAGTTATGTGTCTACCGGTGGTGGTGCATTGCTGGAATATATGGAAGGAAAGGAATTGCCTGGTGTTAAGGCAATTAATTCTTAATCTGTTAAAATTTACTTTTTGTTAAATTGATCTGATTGTCAGAGATATTTATTACAGGCATTTCGGGAAAAACCGGGATGCCTGTTTGTTTTTTACCACTTGCTATACAGCTTGTAAGGTGCTAAAATAGAAGAAAATGGTAAAAAACACCTATGTTGAAAACTTTTTGTGGTAGAATGTGGTAAAAAGTGGTAGAAGTACCTATTTTTACACTACATAAAAAGTGTACATATTATAATGGTTCAATTGTTAGGAGAATTTGATTGTAAGTTAGATGCGAAAGGCCGACTAATGGTCCCTTCGAATCTAAAGAAACAATTGCCTAATGTTGAGCAGGAAGGATTGGTTGTTAACAGGGGTTTTGAGAAACACCTGGTCATCTATCCGAAAAAAGTGTGGGAGGGAATCGTGGAAGATTTGAGTAAATTAAATCCTTATGAACAGAAAAACAGGGAGTTTATCCGTTACTTCACCAGAGGTGCGACAGAACTAAGCCTGGATGCGACGGGAAGAGTAAACCTTCCAAAGTCATTGCTGGAGTCAGTAGGGATTTCTATTAATACAGAATTGGTGCTGGCTTGCCAGTTTGATAAGATAGAGGTTTGGTCTAAAACAGCTTACGATGCTCTGTTTGATCAGGAACCGGAAAATTTTGCAAGCCTGGCTGAAGAAGTGATGGGTAACAAGAATAGGAGGGATGATGGAAAGTAATTATCATGTTCCTGTAATGCTGGAAGCCTGTCTGGAAGGTTTAAATATTAAGCCTGATGGTGTGTATGTTGATGTTACTTTTGGTGGTGGCGGGCACTCCAGGGCGATTTTGGAGAGGTTAGGGAAAAATGGGATGTTGATCGCGTTTGATCAGGATCCTGATGCGCAAAGGAATAAAATTGATGATCCAAGGTTTTTGTTTGTGGATCAGAATTTTGCTTTTTTAAAGAACAACCTAAGATTGTTGGGGTACAGACAGGTAGATGGGATTCTTGCAGATCTTGGAGTTTCTTCGCATCAATTCAATGAGCCTGAAAGAGGTTTTTCTACCCGTTTTGATTCTTCTCTGGATATGAGGATGGATAAGCAGGGAAAGTTGACGGCAGCAGATGTCCTGAATACTTATGCAGAGGAAGATCTGCATAAAATATTTGGAATCTATGGTGAGGTGAAAAATGCGAAATCCCTGGCCAGGACTATTGTTACTGCAAGGGCATCGGCGCCAATTATAACTCTTGCTGAATTTAAAAAGGCGATTGCGGCTCATATTCCAAAGGGGAAAGAGCATAAATATATGGCGCAGGTTTTTCAGGCCCTGCGTATTGAAGTGAATGGAGAGATTGATGTGTTGGAGCGTTTTCTGGAGCAAACGGCAGATGTCATAAAGCCTGGCGGCCGCCTGGTGGTGATGTCATACCATTCGCTGGAAGACAGGCCTGTAAAGAATTTTATTGCAAAAGGGAAATTCAGAGGGGAGGTGGAAAAGGACTTTTATGGAAATCAGCAAAAGCCTTTTAATGTGATTACCCGAAAGGCGATTATAGCAGATGAAGAAGAGCTGGTCAGGAACACCAGGTCCAGAAGTGCAAAACTTAGAATCGGAGAAAGAATATGAGTAACCGCTTCAGAGAAGATATAGAGGAAGAAGAGCCCGAGCCGGAAGAAGAGCCGGTGTTAAAGGTAAAAAGGGAAAAGGTGAAAAATCCGGAAAGCGGGAGAACGTTTTTTACCAAGCTTTTTACTGAGGGCGTAGTGACCAAGGAAGCTGCAACGGAGATGTTGCCGTTTTTGTTGTTTATATCCTTTTTGTGTATGCTGTACATAGCGAACAGTCATATGGCCGTGAAGAATATAAGGAGTATTGATAAATTAAATAAAGAAGTAAAAGAACTAAGCTGGGAGTATAAGTCTTTAAAAGCAGACCTGATGTTTAAAAGTAAACTGACGGAGGTTGCCAAAAAAGTAGATACTCTTGGTATAAAAGAATTAACGGCGCCGCCGAAAAAAATTGTAGTAAGTAACGATGAACATTAGAGCGAACATATTATTGCGTGTTTATCTGGCTTTTGGCCTGATTGTACTGTTTGCCGTGGCAGTACTGATCAGGCTATGCGATGTACAGTTTGTGGAGGGACATAAGTGGCGTGCCATGGCCGACAGTCTCTCTACAAAGTATGTCAATGTGGAGGCGGCACGCGGTAATATTTATTCTAATGACGGAAGCTTGCTGGCTACCTCTGTTCCTGAATACGAACTTAGAATGGACCTTTATGCCGGTGGTATAGAAGATCGGGATGTTTTTAATGGAAAGGTGGATTCTCTGGCCTTGCGGCTGTCACAGTTTTTTGGAGATAAAACACCTAAAGAATATTCAAGATACCTGCGGTCAGCGAGACAGGATAGTGTTCGATATCTTTTGATTAAACGTAAGGTGAATTATCAGGATCTAAAGACCATCCGGACATTTCCCCTATTTAATATAGGTAAATATAGCGGTGGATTGATTGCTATTCAGCAGAACAAAAGGATTCTGCCATTTAAATCTCTTGCTGCAAGGACTATTGGATATAAGAATGAGAATGTAGCCAATGGTGTTGGTCTGGAAGGGACTTTCGGGAATTATATCAATGGAGAAAGTGGAAAGAGATTAGTGCAACGTATTGCCGGAGGGGTTTGGATGCCTGTGAACGATGAGGCAGAGATCGCACCGAAAGAAGGGGCAGATATTATTTCTACCATAGATATTAACATGCAGGATCTTGCTCAAAGTGCTTTGGAAAAGCAATTGATTGCGAGTGATGCGGATCATGGTTGTGTGATCTTAATGGAGGTAGCTACAGGTGAAGTACGTGCAGTAGCTAATTTCACCAGAGTAGCTAAAGGAGAGTACAAGGAAACTTTTAACTATGCTATTGCTGGAAACCAGGATCCGGGTTCGACATTTAAAGTGGCCTCATACATGGCTTTGCTGGAAGATAAAAAAGTAGATACCAATACGCTTGTGGCTACTGGTAACTATAAAGTCCCGGGACATATGATTAAGGACTCACACGGTAGTATTGGTGTGGTTACGGTGAAAAAGGCATTTGAAGAGTCTTCCAATGCGGCTATTGCTCAAATGGTAGATCAACACTACAAGGAGAATCAGGCGCAGTTTACGGATCATTTGTATGACTGGCACCTAAATGAGAAATTACGTCTTCAGATTCCTGGAGAGGCACAGCCTGTGGTTAAAAATCCGAAAAATAAAAGCTGGAATAAAAATCTGACGCTACCTCAAATGGCTTATGGTTATGAAATGCAGTTAACACCTTTAAAGATGCTTTCTTTCTACAATGCTATTGCTAACAATGGAAAATATGTTGCGCCAATTTTTGTGAAAGAGATCAGGAGATTAGGAAATCCTATAGAGCAGTTCAAAGCCCGTGTAGTTAACCCTAAGATTTGTTCTGATGAGACCCTCGAAAAGATGCATGCTTTGCTGGAAGGTGTGTTTACAGAGGGAACCGGAAAGAGTCTGGCTTCTCCTTTTTTTAGAATTGCTGGTAAAACAGGTACTGCACAGGTCGCAGACGGCAATAAAGGTTATAAAGCTAAAAAGCAATATCAATCTTCTTTTTGTGGTTATTTTCCGGCAGATCATCCTAAATACTCTTTAATTGTAGTCATTAACGACCCTAAAGGCAGTTATTATGCTGCATTGGTTGCGGGGCCGCCTTTCAGAGAAATTGCAGACCGGATTTATGCCAGTGACATGCAGATGTATAATGAAGTTTCAGATCGGTTGGTTGGAAATACAAAAAGTCCGGAAGCAAAGTCGGGACAGACCAAAGATGTTAAAAGGGTATATAATGCTTTTGGTATTAAGGCTTTGTACGCTGCCAAATCAGACTATTTCAATAGTGTTGATACCAGCAATGGGGTTGTTTATGAGGAGTACAGTGCGGTTAAGGGTTCAATGCCGAATGTAAATGGTATGGGCTTAAAGGATGCATTATACTTAATTGGTAATGCTGGATTGAAGGCTCAGGTTAAGGGTAGTGGAAAAGTGGTGAGTCAATCGATTCCCGCGGGAAGTAAAATTGGAAAAGGATTATCAGTACAAATAGAATTGAAATAAAATGCAGTTGCAGGAAATATTATATGGAGTAGCTATAACAGAACTGGTTGGATTAACCAACAGGGAAGTTAGTGCGCTAACATTTGATTCCCGTCAGGTGGCGAAAGGATCTGTATTCTTCGCCATTAAAGGAACGTTGTCTGACGGACATTCCTATATTGCCCAAACTGTTGAGGCAGGTGCAGAGGTGATTGTTTGTGAGGAGATGCCGTCGGAATTAAAAGAAGGAGTAACCTATATACAGGTAGAGGATTCGCATATTGCTTTAGGTAAAGCGGCATCCAATTTTTATGAGCATCCTTCAGCCGGATTAAAGCTGATTGGAATTACAGGAACGAATGGTAAGACAACCATTGCTACATTGCTGTTCAAATTGTTCAGGGCCTTGGGCTACAATGTAGGATTAATTTCAACTGTTCAGAACCAGATTAATGAGGAGATTATTCCGGCGACACATACCACGCCGAATCCAATTGCATTGAATGAGTTGTTGCAGAAAATGGTGCGTAGCGGGTGTGACTTTTGCTTTATGGAGGTGAGTTCCCATGCCGTTGCCCAACATAGAATTGAAGGTCTGGACTTTACTGGAGGGGTGTTCTCTAATATTACACATGATCATCTGGACTTTCATAAGACGTTTGAGAATTACCTGAAAGCCAAAAAGGCGTTTTTTGATGCTTTGCCCAAATCTGCCTTCGCATTAACTAATGCTGATGATAAAAATGGGATGGTCATGCTGCAAAATACCAAAGCTTTAAAGAAAACATATGCTTTAAAGCAACTGGCAGATTTTAAAGCAAGAATTATTGAAAACAAATTTAGCGGGTTAAATCTGGATATTGATCATGTGGATGTTTTCTTTAAGCTCGTAGGTTCTTTTAATGCTTACAATCTATTGGCTGTATATGGAACGGCTGTTTTGTTGGGTGAGGATAAATTTAATGTCCTGACACTGCTGAGTAATCTTACCGGTGCTGAGGGACGTTTTGACTATGTGAGCAATAAACTCAATATTATTGGTATTGTGGATTATGCACATACCCCGGATGCTGTACAGAATGTATTGAGTACTATTCACGACATTAGAAAAGGAACCGAGCAGGTGATTACTGTTATTGGCTGCGGCGGTGACAGGGATAAAACCAAACGGCCAATTATGGCGCAGGTGGCATGTGACTGGAGCGATAAAGTAATTCTGACTTCTGATAATCCGAGAACTGAGGATCCGCTTTCTATTGTGCAGGATATGGAGGCAGGTGTTTCACCAACAAACAGACGTAAAACACTGACTATAGTTGATAGAAAAGAAGCTATAAAAACAGCCTGTCATTTGGCTAAGCCTGGGGATATTATCCTGCTTGCTGGAAAAGGGCATGAAAAATACCAGGAAATAAATGGTGTAAGACATCATTTTGATGATAAAGAAATATTATTGGAACAACTAAACCTCATTAGCTAATGTTATACCATTTATCAGAATATCTTCGTCAGCATTATGATATCCCCGGATTAAGGTTGTTTCAATACATTACCTTCAGGACTTCGCTTGCCATTATTATTTCCCTGATCATTACGACTGTGTATGGCAGAAGGCTGATCAATTACCTGCAGAAAAAGCAAGTGGGGGAAACGGTCAGAAACCTTGGGTTGGAAGGTCAAATGCAAAAGCAGGGGACGCCAACGATGGGGGGACTTATTATTTTATTGGGTATTTTAGTTCCTACACTATTATTGGCTAATTTGACCAATGTGTATGTCATTCTAATGATTGTGACTACAGTATGGATGGGTGCTGTAGGTTTTCTGGATGATTATATTAAAGTCTTCAGAAAAAACAAAGAAGGGCTTGCCGGCAAGTTTAAGATTGTTGGTCAAGTTGGATTGGGATTAATTATTGGTTATACCATGTATTTTAATCCTAATATTGTAGTTCGTCAAACCGTTTCAGATACTGAAAAACCAACTTCCACCGCTCCAATCATATTAAGAGAAAAAGGAGGGAGTTACTATTATACCCAGGATGTAAAATCTACAAAGACGAACGTTCCTTTCTATAAAAAGAATGAATTTGATTATGCCAAAGTGTTGAAATTCACTGGAAAAGGCTATGAGAAATATGCATTAGCTGTGTTCCTTTTGTTTACTGTGGTGATCATTACCGGCGTATCAAATGGGGCTAATATTACAGATGGAATTGACGGCCTGGCCACCGGGACCTCGGCGATTATAGGTATTACACTGGGTTTATTGGCTTATGTGTCTGGTAATACAGTAATTGCAGATTACCTGAATATCATGTACATCCCGAATTCGGGAGAGCTGATGATTTTTGCCGGCGCTTTTGTAGGAGCTTGTGTTGGCTTCTTGTGGTATAATTCTTATCCTGCTCAGGTATTTATGGGAGATACAGGAAGTTTAGCTATCGGTGGCATCATAGCGGCCTTTGCTATTATGATCAGAAAAGAATGGCTGATTCCTGTACTTTGCGGCGTGTTTCTGGTTGAAATACTCTCTGTTATGATACAGGTTAGTTATTTTAAATATACAAAAAGGCGTTTTGGAGAAGGCCGAAGGGTCTTTTTAATGTCTCCTTTACATCACCATTACCAGAAAAAGGGCTATCATGAGGCTAAGATTGTGACCCGGTTCTGGATCATCAGTATTTTGCTGGCTATTATCACTATTGTAACCTTAAAAGTAAGATAATGGAAAAGCACAGGATCGTAATTTTAGGGGCAGGTGAAAGTGGAGTAGGTGCAGCAATCCTTGCCAGGAAGCAGGGGTTTGATGTTTTTGTATCTGATCTTGGACCTATTGCCGAGCGCTACAAAACGATGCTGGAGGATCTGGGCGTGTCCTATGAAGAGAAAAAACATACAGAGGGGCTGATACTGAATGCTGCAGAAGTGATCAAGAGTCCTGGTATTCCCGGAACGGTACCTTTGGTGAAGCAACTAAGGGCTAAGGGAGTTCCGGTAATTTCTGAAATTGAGTTTGCAAAACGTTATACTCAGGCTAAAACTGTTTGTATAACGGGCTCTAATGGAAAGACAACGACGACTATGCTTACCTATCATATTCTGAAGAAGGCTGGATTGAATGTCGGATTGGCTGGTAATATTGGCAATAGCTTTGCGGCGCAGGTAGCGACAGAAAATTTTGACTGGTATGTACTGGAGATCTCTAGTTTTATGCTCGACGACATGTATCAGTTTAAGGCAGATATCGCTGTTTTATTAAATATTACTCCGGACCATCTGGATCGCTATGAATATAAACTGGCCAACTATGCTGCATCTAAAATGAGGATCGTTCGGAATCAGACTGCTGAGGATTACTTCATTTATTGTGCAGATGATGAGGAAACCCTGAAAGTTTTAAAAAACACAAAGGTTGAGTCCAGACAATACCCCTTTTCTATCCGTAAAAAAATTGAGGAGGGTGCCTACTTAGAAGGGAACAACTTACACATCAATATAAACCAAGAGGATCAACTAACCATGTCTATTTCAGATTTAGCCTTGCAAGGCAAGCATAACATCTACAACTCTATGGCTTCAGGAATCGTAGCCAAAGTGCTGGATATCCGGAATGCAACCATTCGCGAAAGTATGGGCGATATCAAGAATATCGAACACCGGCTGGAGCATGTGGCCAAGATCTCTGGTGTTGATTATATCAACGATTCAAAGGCAACCAATGTAAATTCTACGTGGTATGCCCTGGAAAGTGTGAATCCACAGGTGATCCTTATCATGGGTGGCGTAGACAAAGGTAATGACTATGAAATGCTTCGGGAACTGGTGCATGATAAAGTTAAGGCAATTATATGTCTGGGTAAAGACAATAAACGTATACACGAGGCTTTTGAAAGTGATGTTGAAGTGATTGTAAATACATTTTCTGCACATGAAGCGGTGCAGGTTGCTTATCATCTGGCTAAAAAGGGAGATACTGTTTTGTTGTCTCCTGCATGCGCAAGTTTTGACTTGTTTAAAAATTATGAAGACCGTGGAAATCAATTTAAGATGGCCGTGAAAGAACTATAAAGATATGACTGCTGTTCAGACGCTTTTAGAAAAAACCAAGGGAGACAGATGGATCTGGCTGATCATCATTCTGTTGTCTCTGATCTCTATACTTGCCGTTTATAGTGCAACAGGTACGCTGGCTTATAAACAAGGGAAGACTGTGGAGAAACTCCTGCTCACCAAGCACTTGATCTTTGTGGTGATGGGGATTGGTATGATCTATATCGCGCATTTGCTGGACTATAAATATTATGCGGGGATTTCTAAAGTATTGATGATCATAACTATTCCACTGCTGGTTTACACCCTTATTTTTGGAACAAATCTGAACGATGCCTCCAGATGGGTAAAGATTCCAATTATCGGTTTGACCTTTCAAACTTCTGATTTGGCAAAATTGGCATTGATTACATTTCTTGCCAGGACATTGACAAAGAAACAGGAAAATATAAAAGACGTAAAGAAAGCATTTATTCCCATTATGGCTTCTGTTTGCGCGGTGTTTGTTTTGATTGCACTTGCAAATATGTCCACCGCACTGATGTTGTTTGGTGTAAGCATATTGTTGCTGATCATAGGAAGAATAAGTATTAAACAAATTTCTATTGTATGTGCCGGAGGACTTGTCCTTTTGGTTCTTGTTGCGATGTTAGGCCCGAGAAGAGAAACATATAAATCAAGGATCAATACATTTTTACATCCTGAGATGCAGCATTCTGATAAAACCTATCAGGCTGATCAGGCAAAAATTGCACTGGCTGCGGGCGGTGTATTTGGAAAGGGACCAGGAAACAGTACACAACGTAACTTTTTACCACATCCTTATTCGGATTTTATTTTTGCCATAATTGTTGAAGAGTACGGACTCTTTGGTGCAATGATCATTATTGTGCTTTACCTGATCCTGCTTTACCGGTGTATAAGGATTGTCACACAAAGCCCTAAGGCATTTGGCGCTTTACTGGCAGCTGGACTGAGTTTTAGTTTAACTATCCAGGCTTTTGCGAATATGGCTGTTGCGGTTGGTTTAGGTCCTGTTACGGGTGTTCCGTTGCCATTAGTGAGTATGGGAGGGACATCCATGATCTTCACCAGTATTGCATTTGGTATTATTTTAAGTGTAAGCCGGGATATTGAGGAAAATGGTAAAAAGGGCAAGGATATTGAAGAAGAAATTAATAACAAAGTTATTGTAGGTGAGATTCCTGCAATGTAATATTTAGAGAGATGGGACCAACAAGAATAATTATTTCAGGTGGCGGAACCGGAGGACATATCTTCCCGGCGATTGCGATTGCCAATGCGCTTAAGCGTATGGAGGAGGGCTGTGAAATTTTATTTGTTGGTGCAGCGGGCCGTATGGAGATGGAGAAGGTTCCAGCTGCAGGATATAAGATAGTGGGCTTGAATATTAGTGGGATGCAGCGGGGCTCGATACTCAAAAATCTTTCTTTGCCTTTTAAGATGATCGGAAGTTTAAATAAAGCTTTAAAACTGATTTCTGAATTTAAACCAGATGTTGTTGTCGGCGTTGGTGGTTACGCATCCGGACCGTTGTTGTATGCTGCATCTTTAAAGGGTATTCCTTATTTGATACAGGAACAAAATTCTTATGCTGGAATAACTAATAAATGGCTTGGAAAAAAAGCCGCTAAAATATGCGTGGCATTTGACAATATGGATCAGTTCTTCCCTGCATCGAAGATCCTTAAAACAGGAAATCCGGTGAGGAAAGAAGCCGTTGATGTTTTTAATAAACATTTTGCAGGAGCGGAGTTGCTGAAGTTGGATCCGTTAAAGAAAACCATTCTGGTTACGGGTGGAAGTCTTGGTGCAGGAACGCTGAATAAAAGTATTGAGAAACATTTGCAGGAAATTCTGGATCAGGATGTTCAGCTGATCTGGCAAACTGGTAAATACTATTATAAAGGAATTATTGAGCGTTTGGGGGTGGATACTTATCCTCAGGTTCGGATCCTTGAATTTTTAAATAGAATGGACCTGGCTTACGCTGCGGCGGATGTGATCATTTCCAGGGCTGGGGCAGGAACTATTGCAGAGCTCTGCCTGATTAAGAAACCAGTCATTCTGGTGCCATCCCCGAATGTAGCAGAAGACCATCAGACTAAAAATGCACTTGCGCTGGCAAAGAACAATGCAGCAATCATAATTACTGATCGCTCTGCAGAAGACACCCTGGTTGATGAGGCGCTGTCTTTATTAAAGAATACGGAGAAGTGTGCCGAATTGTCGCTGAATATAGGTAAGATGGCTCTGGCAGAGGCGGATGAACAAATCGCTGGAGAAGTTTTAAAGTTAGCAGGAAGGAGAACGAATTAAATGGAACTGGAAGCAATAAAAAGGGTATATTTTGTAGGGATCGGAGGAATCGGAATGAGTGCGCTTGCCCGTTATTTTGCTAAGCGTGGCTGCCTGGTTTGCGGCTACGACAAAACCAGGACCAATCTCACTATCGATCTGGAGCGGGAGGGGATCTTAATTTCTTACATGGACGATGACTCTGCCTTGCCAGTAAGTTTTCACGAGAAAGATGAAGAGACTTTAATTGTATATACACCTGCCATTCCTAAGAATTCAGTGTTGATTCATTATTTCAGGCAGCGAGGGTTCGCATTGAAGAAACGTTCCGAAGTATTGGGAATCATCAGTAAAGGGCAATTTTGTATTGCAGTAGCAGGTACACATGGTAAAACAACAACTTCTTCTATTGTTGCACATATTCTGACCCATAGTGGTTTTGGGTGTACTGCTTTTTTAGGGGGGATAGCGACCAATTATAACAGTAACTTTCTTTTGGGGGACAATCATGTGGTTGTGGTTGAGGCGGATGAGTATGACAGATCATTTTTAACTCTTCATCCGGACCTGGCAATAATTACTTCTATGGACGCTGATCACCTTGATATTTATGGAGACTCTTCAAACTTGCAGGAGTCCTTCCATTTATTTGCCAGTCAGCTTAAGCCTGAGGGTACTTTGTTTGTAAAAGCAGGTCTGCCTATTACAGATGGAATTACCTATAGCCTGGACAAATATGCTGATGTAAGCGGATTAAACATCAGGGTAGAGCAGGCGCATTTTGTATTTGATTATCATTCTGAGGCACAGAATATCAATGATCTGAGTTTAATGCTACCAGGGAAACATAACGTGGAAAATTCGGTTGCAGCTATTTCTGTTGCGCTAAAACTTGGGATTTCTCCTGAAAAAATAAAAGAGGCGGTGGCTACTTTTAAAGGTGTGAAAAGAAGGTTTGAATATATTGTGAATTCTCCTGAGCATATTTATATTGATGATTATGCACATCATCCGGAAGAATTAAGGGCTTGTTTTGATGCAGTTAGACAATTGTACCCGGATAAGAAGCTAACTGCTATTTTCCAGCCCCATTTATTTACCCGTACGAGAGATTTTGCAGACGATTTTGCTCAGGTTCTTGGTACCGTTGATGATTTGATCCTATTGGATATTTATCCGGCAAGGGAACTCCCTTTGGAGGGGATAGATTCACAAATGTTGCTGGATAAAATTGACCTGGGATCAAAGGCACTTTATGGAAAAGCCGAGGTGCTGGATGTGATTAAAAATAAACAGCCCGAGTTGCTTTTAACTGTTGGGGCTGGAGATATAGATACGATCATACAACCTCTAAAAACAATATTGAGCCATGCTTAAAAGGATCAATTGGACATCGGTTTTGAAGGGACTGGCCTGGGTAATTTGCCTGGCGGGGGTGGTTGTGCTGATGAGTTTTGTGGGTGTAAAAAAACATACCGTGAAATGTACCAATGTGAAAATCTTAATTCCGGGCGCTGATAACTTTATAGAAAGAGAAGAGATTGATGCGATTTTGAAGCAAAGTCAGGGAACGTTAATTGGCAGGAAGCTGGAGAGCATTAACCTGAATGATATAGAGCAAAAAATTAAATCCAACCCTTATATCGCTTTTGCTAAAATTTATGCCGACATGGATGGGGTGATTCACATCGAAATCAAACAACGACAACCCATTTTGAGAGTGATTAACGCAGGCAATCAGGATTTTTATATTGACAGAAATGGTCTTAAAATGCCGGTGTCTGCAAATTTTACGGCGAATGTACTGGCTGCTAACGGTAATATCAATGAGCCGTTTGGCGGTAGGTTGGATACCTTGAAAACACAATTGGCCCAGGATTTGTACAAGACGGCATTGTTCATTAAAAGTGATACGCTTTGGGATGCACAGATTGAGCAGATTTTTGTAGATGAGAAGAAAGATATTGAACTGGTGCCAAGGGTTGGAAATCAGCGGATTATTTTGGGAAATGCAGATTCGTTGGAAGTCAAGATGCGGAATCTGCTCACATTTTATAAGAAAGCTATGCCCAAGGTAGGCTGGGATACCTATAAAACAATTAATATTAAATACACGAATCAAATTGTGTGCGAAAGGAATAAGTTGGATTCACTCGCTCCAAAAGTATATAAAGCACCTGAAATACGGAGAGATAGTGCTCCTGCAACCAAGAAAGTTATTGACTCGATGGTGTTGGATGCTATTCTTCAGGAGCAGGGTGCAAAACCACCTCCGGCAGTAAAAACAAAAGTTAAAACAGATACCAAGAAAAACAAATAGTAATAAACTCAACAATCAATAATATAGTTATGGGCAAAGAAAAATCTACCATGCAGTCTCCAATAGTAGTAGGCCTTGACATTGGTACTACTAAGATCTGTGTGATCGTCGGTCGCAGGACGCAACACGGTAAAATTGAAGTACTGGGTATAGGGAAAGCAGAATCTGCGGGAGTAACACGCGGTGTGGTCTCCAATATTCAAAAGACGGTCCAGGGAATTTCTCAAGCTGTTGAGGTAGCCAGCGGACAATCCAACGTAGAGATACGTGTGGTGAATGTGGGTATTGCGGGTCAGCACATCAAGAGCCTTCAGCACCGCGGAATCCTTACAAGAAGAGAGTTAAATAATGAAATAGGTAAAAAAGATATCGACAAGCTGATCGATGATATGTTCAAACTGGTTATGCCCCCGGGAGAAGAGATCATCCATGTTTTGCCGCAAGAATTTACTATTGACAACGAACCGGGGGTTAAAGATCCGATCGGTATGGCGGGAGTGCGTTTGGAGGCGAACTTCCATATCATATCGGGACAGGTGACTGCGGTTAAAAATATTATGCGATGTGTGTCCAATGCAGGGCTGCAGACACAGGAATTAATTTTAGAGCCTCTGGCTTCTTCTGAATCGGTGTTGAGCGAAGAGGAAAAAGAAGCGGGTATAGCTCTGGTTGATATTGGTGGCGGTACAACAGATATTGCGATCTTCCATGAAGGTATCATCCGTCATACGGCAGTAATTCCTTTTGGTGGAAACAGTGTAACTGAAGATATACGTGAAGGTTGTTCTGTAATGAGGAACCAGGCTGAACTGTTAAAAACCAGGTTCGGTTCTTCGCTTGCAGAAGAAAATAAAGAAAACGAGATCATCTGTGTGCCGGGATTAAGAGGCCGGGAGCCGAAAGAGATTTCTGTAAAAAACCTTGCTTATGTGATCCAGGCCCGTATGGAAGAAATCATCGAGCATGTTTACTATGAAATCAAATCTTCAGGTTATGAGAAGAAATTGATTGGTGGGGTGGTGATTACCGGAGGTGGTGCTTTATTGAAGCATTTATCTCAGCTGGTGGAATATGTAACCGGATTGGACTGCCGCGTAGGTTATCCAAACGAGCATTTATCTAAATATGAAGATATGCCGAAGACGATCTATGATGATCTGAAAAGTCCAATGTATGCAACTAGTGTGGGTCTATTGATCAAAGGAATTCAGAAAGCTGAGGAGTTGATTGAAGAAATGAAACAGCCAGGTGTGTACGTGGAAAAACAGCAGGAAGTTAAAGAGAAAAGTAAGCGGAGCGGGGGTGGACTTTTTGATAAGTTATTGGCTAAGACTAAAGACTTTATCAAAGATGACATGAACGTGAGCGATGAAGATTATATTAAACCGTAATATTTTTCCACAAAACATGATTTTTCCACATTTCTAACAATTGTGGAAAACGCCTGTTAAAAAAGTGTTAATATTACAAGGAGAGATGAACAGGTACAGCTAATTTTTAAATAACTGATTCATAAAGATATGCAGTTCGAAATGTTAAAAGATAAGTCATCAATCATCAAGGTTATTGGTGTTGGTGGCGGTGGTGGTAATGCGGTAAACCATATGTACCGTCAGGGAATTACTGGAGTGGACTTTATTATTTGTAATACCGATGCTCAGGCATTGGAATTTAGTCCTATCCCAAACAAAGTGCAGTTGGGCGCAAGTTTGACGGAGGGAATGGGTGCAGGCTCTATTCCTGAAGTGGGCAAAAACTCTGCTATTGAGAATATAGACGACATCAAGCAGATGTTGGGCAGCACAACAAAAATGTTGTTTATCACAGCAGGAATGGGTGGAGGTACCGGTACCGGTGCAAGCCCTATTATTGCTCAGGCTGCTAAAGAATTGGATATACTTACCGTTGCGATTATTACAACGCCTTTCTCTTTTGAAGGAAAGCGCCGTAAAATGCAGGCGGAAGATGGATTAGATGAGCTGAAGAAATACGTGGATTCCTACCTGGTCATCTCTAACGACAGGCTGCGCGAAATCTTTGGTAACCTGACGCTGGGGTCCGCATTTGCCCAGGCAGATGATATTTTAACAACTGCGGCTAAAGGGATTGCTGAGATCATTACTGTTCCCGGATACATTAACGTGGATTTTAAAGATGTGCGTACTGTAATGAAGGACAGTGGTGTTTGTATCATGGGTAGTTTTGCCTGTGATGGTGAGAACAGGGCGCTGACAGCTGTGGAGGGCGCTTTAGCTTCTCCATTATTGAAAGATAATGAAATTGAGGGGGCAAGATACATCTTGTTAAATATCAGTTCTGGTGTTCGTGAAGTAACCATGGACGAAGTGACTATTATTACAGACTATATTCAGGACAAAGCGGGTCTTTCTGCTGATCTGATCTGGGGTAACTGTATTGATGAGAGTCTGGAAGATAAATTATCTGTAACTATTATTGCCACTGGTTTCCAAACCACAGAACAACGTGCACACGATAAAAAGAATGTGAAGAAGATTTCTCTTCTGACACCAGAAGAGGCGCCGTTGATCAAACCGGTAGAGCCTGTAAATTCTTTTATTGAGCCTAGGGTCCAGCCGGTTTCCAGTGAGCCCGTTTTAAAGGCTAAAGAGGAAATTAAACAATCTGACCTTTTTGGAGATTTGTTTAATGGAAACAGGACCAGAAAGACTGAAGAACCCGAAAATGCTGTAATCAGACATACGCTTGTAGAAGAAGAAAAACCTTCGGCAGAAACACAGCAGGAGTCAGGTTTTGAGTTTGAAATAAAACTTGCCGAAACAGATTTTGTTTTTGAAACTCCTGCAGCAAATTTTGGGACACCGGTTTCACAGCAACAACCTGAACCTGCACAGGAAATAGGTTTGGACGATGATAAAAACGATGAATCCATAGAAGACCAATTAAAGAAATCTAAAGAAAGGATTTTAAGGTTAAAGGATTTAAGTATGAAACTGCGTACCACCAATGGTTTACAGGAGCTTGAGAATGAACCGGCTTATAAACGTAAACAAATGCAGTTACAACAGGTTCAGCACTCTTCAGAGTCCCAGGTTTCCAGATTTACCCTAAGTAATGATGAGGATGGAACTACAGAGATCAGACCAAACAATTCGTTTCTGCACGATAATGTTGATTAATACACAACTGAAATAAAAGAAAGCCTTAACAAAACCACTGTTAAGGCTTTTCTCGTAAAAATGATTTGAGTAAATTTGCAGAAAAAATAAGTTAACTTAATAACATATAGAATTGGATATTTTTGAAAAGATAGCGAAGCATATGGGCCCCATCGGGCAGCACCAAAAATGGTCACATGGCTATTTCTCTTTCCCGAAATTAGAGGGAGAGATTGCGCCGCATATGAACTTCAGGGGGAAAGAACATTTGGTATGGAGCCTGAACAATTACCTTGGTCTGGCCAACCATCCTGAGGTAAGGGAAGCCGATCAGAAAGGAGCAACAGATTTTGGGATGGCCTATCCAATGGGTGCCAGAATGATGTCTGGTAATTCTAAATACCATGAACAACTGGAACAGGAACTGGCAGCTTTTGTTGGTAAGCCCGACGCTTTCTTGTTGAATTTTGGTTATCAGGGAATGGTATCTATAATTGACAGCCTGGTAGACCGTAATGACGTCATCGTTTATGATGCTGAATCGCACGCCTGCATTATAGATGGTCTGAGACTTCATATGGGGAAACGTTTTGTATATAAACATAACGATATTGAAAGTGCAAGAAAGCAATTGGAGCGTGCTACAAAACTGGTTGAGCAAAGTGGCGGGGGGATTCTGTTGATCACTGAAGGTGTTTTTGGTATGTCTGGTGCTCAGGGGAAACTTAAAGAACTTGTAGATCTTAAAAAAGAATTTGATTTCAGATTGCTGATTGATGATGCACATGGTTTTGGTACGATGGGTAAAACAGGTGCAGGGACTCATGAAGAACAGAATTGTATAGAGGGTGTAGATGTTTATTTTGGGACCTTTGCAAAGGCGATGGCTGGCATTGGGGCTTTTGTAGCCTCTACAGAAGAAATCACCAATTTCCTGCGCTATAATATGCGATCACAGACTTTTGCAAAAGCCTTGCCTATGCCAATGGTTATTGGTTTATTGAAACGACTGGAACTGCTTAAGGGAAAATCTGAACTCAGAGAGAAACTCTGGAATATTGCGACTACACTACAGAAAGGCTTACGTGACCGTGGTTTCGATTTGGGGATTACCAATACAATGGTTACACCTGTGTTTTTAAAGGGTGAATTATTGGAAGCAACAGCTTTAACAATGGACTTAAGAGAAAATCATGGTATCTTTTGTTCAATTGTTGTTTATCCGGTTATTCCTAAAGGATTAATCGAGCTTAGACTTATTCCTACAGCTGTGCATACACTGGAGGACGTACAGCGGACGCTAGATGCCTTTAGTGAAGTTGCCGAGAAATTGAAAAGCGGATATTATAAGGAAAATCAATTTGAAATGTAACCCGTTTCTAAGAACATAAAAGAAAGGCCTTTAAACGTATTTAAAGGCCTTTTTTGCGTTTGTTTGTTTTGTAATTAGTTGATTTTTAGATTGTTGTCTCTTGGTTTTGTGAGGCTATATGTGAATAACCGCCTTGATTGTGGAAAAAAAGCGCATTTTGGTGATTTATTTCTTGTGTCAAAAGTTTTTTTATTAAAATAAACATGCTACTTTAGTAATAGAGTATAAACCTAACCTTAAAAACCTAAAAGAAGAATTAAAAATGGCAAAGATCGAGAAATTCAATGAATTGAAAGACCTTATTAACGGTCTTGAAGCAGATGCTGACAAATTTTATAACAAAGCAAACAGCGCTGCAGGTACACGCGTGAGAAAAGGATTACAAGATGTTAAAAACCTTGCTCAGGCCATCCGTTTAGAAATTCAGGCAGCTAAGAACAAAGAAGCATAAGAATTGCGGATTTGTATCTCATAAAAAAGGCCTTCAACAATTTGAAGGCCTTTTTTATGAGGTTTGTTTTTTAAGACATCAGCTTTTTAATCTGAGTAATAATTTGTTCTTCCAATCCCGTAGAAACGCCAACCAAAGGCAATCTAACTTTATCTCCACAAATATCAAGATATTTTAGAGCTGCTTTTACGCCAGCTGGATTACCTTCTGCGAACACAAGACGGGTAAATTCTATCAAACTTAAATGTGCAGGAGTAGCCTGGGCAAACTCGCCTTGAAGGCATAGTCTGATCAGGTCAGAAAGGGCTTTCGGTAATGCATTCCCGATTACTGAAATGACACCAACTGCTCCAAGGGCTATCATAGGCAGAGCAACAGGATCATCTCCGGAGATCAGCATAAATCCCTCCGGTTTATCACGGAGGATCTGATTAAATTGATCAAAGCTGCCGGAAGCTTCTTTAGTACCAATTATATTCTTAAAATCCGCAGCAAGTCTGCAAGTCGTTTCTGCACTTACATTACTCCCTGTTCTTCCTGGAACATTATAGAGTAAAACTGGTAAAGCACTGGCTTCACTGATCGCTTTATAATGCTGGTAAATACCTTCCTGGGTAGGTTTGTTATAATAGGGGCTTGCAGATAAGATGGCATCGTAACCGTTAGCTTCAAATGTTCTGATGCTTTCCGTTACTTCTGCAGTATCGTTACCGCCAATGCCAGCCACAAGCGGCAGGCGGCCATCATTAATTTCTGCAGTATATTCCCAGATCTTCTTCTTTTCGTTCTTATTGAGTGTTGATGCTTCTCCTGTAGTACCTAAAGATACCAGATAGTCTACCTTTCCGTGAACCATATAGTTGATCAGGTTTTTCAACCCTTCAAAATCTACTGATCCATCTGCATTAAATGGTGTAACCAATGCTACACCGGTTCCATGAAATTTTTTCATTTTTAAATTATTATTTCAACATCTCTAATAAATCGTCCTCTGAGATCAGGGGAACATTTAGCTTCTGAGCCTTTTCCAATTTGGAAGGGCCCATGTTATCTCCGGCAACCAGGTAATTCAACTTTGCAGAAATACTGCTCAGGATCTTACCTCCGTTACTTTCAATTAAATCCTTAAGTTCCTCGCGGCTGAATTTCTCGAAAACGCCCGAAATTACAAATGTTTTTCCAGTTAATTTCTCACTTTGAAGGGTAATTTCAATTTCTTTTGCCTGAAACTGCAATCCGGCAGTTTTTAGGAGCTCAATTTGCTGTAAATGTTCTGATTTACTAAAATATTCTATGATACTTTCGGCAATCCGCTGACCAATTTCATCAATGGCTGTCAGCTCTTCAAGGGTGGCCGAAGCAAGACTGTCTATGTTTTTGGTGCCAAATGCGAGTTTTCTTGCTACAGTTTCTCCAACATACCGGATCCCTAAACCAAAAAGAACCTTTTCGAATGGCATTTCTTTAGATTGCTCTATACCTTTGAGCATATTTTCAATCGACTTTTCTCCAAAGCGCTCGATGCCTTTCAGTTTATCCGATTTTTCATGAAGCGTATAGATATCGCTAATGTGTCTTAATAAGCCCCTCTGGTAAAAATTTTCAATGGTTTCATCACCTAATCCATCAATGTTCATTGCCTTTCTGCCAATAAAATGCTGTATTTTTCCAACGATCTGAGGTGGACAACCTTCATCATTTGGACAGTAAAAAGCTACTTCACCTTCTTTTCTGATCAAGCTGGTACCACATTCAGGGCAAATTGTAGGGTAGATGATCTTTAAGGCGTCCGGTTTTCTTTTAGCAAGGTTTACATTAATAATTTTTGGGATGATCTCGCCACCTTTTTCTACAAATACACTGTCTCCCTGATGTAAGTCTAATCTTTCAATTTCGTTGGCATTGTGTAAAGTGGCTCTTTTAACTGTTGTACCTGCCAGTAAAACTGGTTTTAGGTTAGCTACTGGCGTAACTGCCCCTGTTCTTCCCACCTGATAAGTAACCTGATCAAGTATGGTTTCTACTTCTTCAGCTTTGAATTTATAGGAAATAGCCCAACGTGGTGATTTTGCAGTAAAACCAAGTTCCTGCTGCTGACCATAGCTGTTTACTTTAATTACAATACCATCAATATCATAGCCCAGGTTGAAACGTTCTTCTTCCCAGTATTTAATGAAATCAAATACTCCGGTAATCGAATTGACCAGTTTGCTGTGTTCACTCACATGGAAGCCCCAGGATTTTAGTGTCTGCAAACTTTCCCAATGTGTCTTAAAATAGATTTTGTCTGTATTCAGGGAATACAAAAAGCAGTCGAGCGGTCGTCTGGCTACTTCTTTAGAATCCTGCATTTTTACCGTACCTGCAGCAAAATTTCTGGGATTGGCATAAGTGACTTCACCTAATTCTTCCCGTTCTTTGTTGAGGCGCTCAAAAGCCGCCCGGTGCATGAAAATTTCACCCCTGATCTCAAAAAGTTCCGGGGCTTGTGTTGTCTTTAATTGATGAGGAATGGTATGGATGGTCTTAACGTTTGAAGTAACATCATCACCTTTTGTTCCGTCGCCCCGGGTTACAGCCCTGGAGAGTTTATTGTGTTCGTAAGTGAGACTGATGGATAATCCATCAAATTTAAGTTCGCAAACGTATTGAAAATCGTCTCCTATTGCTTTTTTGATCCTTTCATCAAAGTCAAGGAGATCTTGCTCGTTGTACGTATTGCCCAAAGAAAGCATGGGCCATTTATGTGGAACTGTGACAAAATTTTTAGTGATATCCCCGCCAACTTTCTGGGTAGGGGAATCTGGATCTGCAAATTCCGGGTTTTCCCGTTCCAGCTTTTGCAGGGCTTCTAATTTTTGATCAAATTCATAATCGCCAATAGTTGGCATGGCGAGTACATAGTAGTTGTAGGTGTGCTGGTTAAGCTCTTTAACCAGGGCATCCATTGTGTCTTTTATAGCTGATTTCGACATACAGCGAAGATACGAATGATTATAATTTACTTTCGATTTCTTTAAAAATACTCAGGTAATCTTTTTGGAGCTGATCGCGAAATAACAAAAGGCTTTCAGTTAGTTGTTCAAGTTGCTCTTTCTGAAAGGGATTTTCCCATAAGCGCATACAGATCCGGTTCAAAGCATAGGTAATATTTTCGATTTTCTGGTAACTGAGCAAATATCTGCTGGAAATGAAGTTATTCAGAAAACGAAGAAAATGATCCAGGTCCTTGATTCCGGCTAAGTTGAGAAAAGATTGTAGTTCGGACGTATTGGCTTGCTGAAGCTGCTCGTAGAATCGATTGATATTGATCCGGCCTTCAATGGTCAGTAAATGGTCCAGCATCAGTTCCAAACCAATATGTGCCAGGAAGAAAGGCTTTACTGGGCCGGATTGTAAAGAAGGTAGTAACAATTGTTTTAAAGCTGCAGTCCGGGTGATGAAAAAATCTGAAGAATGGAATAATTTGTCAACTTCAAGGTGCCTTTCCCACCCGCAAAGCAAGGATTGATGGGCCAGATCGCCTAAAAACAAATGTGCTTCTTTTTGAGGGTTAAGGTTCCAGTCTTTATGCGCATTTTTAACAAAATCAGGCAATACAACACCAATTACAATGTTGTGGTCAGGATTATGTCTTTCAAAATAATAATGCGATAAGAAGTTCATCGCTTTAAATGTAATGAAAATTGTTTGGAAAGCGGATGATCTTCAGGTCAATTTAGGGCGAAGAAGAATTCAATTTAACAGATAACATAGCTTTTCCTATATTTGCCGCAAAAGGATAGAAACAATGACCAATTTTGTAGAGGAACTAAGATGGAGAGGCATGTTGCAGGACATGATGCCTGGTACCGAGGAAAAATTAAATGAGGGCATGACATCCGGGTATATAGGTTTTGACCCAACCGCGGATTCGTTGCACGTGGGGCATTTGACCCAGATCATGACACTTATTCATTTCCAGCGCGCCGGACATAAACCCTATGCCCTTGTTGGGGGAGCTACAGGAATGGTAGGAGACCCTTCCGGTAAATCTGACGAAAGGAATCTTCAGACAGAGGCCATGGTAGAACACAACCTGGCCGGGATGAAAAAGCAGCTTTCTAAATTTTTGAAATTTGAAGAAGGCGGTAATGGTGCGGTAATGGTGAACAATAATGACTGGTTTAAGGATATGAACCTGTTTACTTTTATCAGAGACGTAGGCAAACACATTACTGTTAATTACATGATGGCCAAGGACAGTGTAAAAAGACGTTTGGAAGGTGATTCGGGATTGTCCTTTACGGAGTTCTGTTACCAGTTGATCCAGGGTTTTGATTTTTATTACCTATGGAAACACCACAATTGTCTGATACAAATGGGGGGATCAGATCAATGGGGTAATATTGTTACAGGTACTGAACTGATCAGACGCAAAGATGCTGGTACGGCCTTCGCCATCACCACTCAGCTAATAAAGAAAGCCGACGGTACCAAATTTGGTAAAACGGAAAGCGGTGCGGTTTGGCTGGACCCGGAAAAAACCTCTCCGTATAAATTCTACCAGTTTTGGCTAAATGCTTCTGATGATGATACGAAAAAATGGATCAGGATCTTTACACTGAAAACACAAGCAGAAATCGAAGCTTTGGAGAAAGAACATGATGCTGCACCTCATTTGCGCATTTTGCAGAAAGCATTGGCCGAAGATATTACGGTTAGGACCCATTCAGAAGAGGCCTTAGAGACTGCCATCAAGACTTCAGAGTTTTTGTTTGGTAACGGTGCTCTGGACTTTTTTGCAACCCTAAATGATGCGCAGGTACTGGAGATTTTTGAAGGTGTGCCTCAGCATACAATTTCTAAAGCGGAGTTAGAGGGCGGAATTGACGCTTCAACTTTACTGGCTGAAAAAACAAGTGTATTCCCTTCAAAAGGGGAAGCGAAAAAGACCATACAGGGTGGTGGGGTTTCTCTAAATAAAGAAAAGATTAAAGAGGCTTCTGCTGTATTTAATGCAGAGCATCTGTTAAATGGTAAATATATTATTATACAGAAAGGGAAAAAGAACTATTTTCTTTTAACCGCAGAATAGCCCAGGGCCTTTCATAAAAAAAAGCTGTTAAAGTGAAGCTTTAACGGCTTTTTTTATGAAAGAACTGAATCAGAAATTTAATACAGCTATTGTACCAGTAAATTACAGCCACGGATGTCTGCGTTATCGAAACGGCCCAGTACTTCAAAAGAACCGTCTGGATATATTTTTCCCAGATCCTGCGTTGCAATAAAAGAGCAGGAATTTATATTAGCGAGGTCAATGACATTGATGCCGCCGGTTTGCTGATTCTGAATTAAACTCAAAGGGTCATTGGTGTCGCGCAGTACAATTTTCATCCATGCAGGACAGTGAAAAATACCTTCTCCAAAAGAATAAGCCTGCGAAAGGAGCTCTGTCATTCCATACTCGCTGTGGATGGCACTTACACCAAAACCAGCCTGAAGCAAAGCATGAAGCTCTTCTCTCACCATTTCTTTTCTTTTACCTTTCATTCCTCCGGTTTCCATGACAATCAATTCTGGGAAATCAAGCTGATACCGCTCAATAAAATCAAGCAAAGCATAAGTTACACCTATTAAAATGGTTCTTTGTTTATTGTCCTGTAGTTTTTTTAGCCGATGGAACAGTTCATCATGGTTATGCAGGAAATAGCCGCTGTCCGGATGTTTGCTCTGTTTTAGTAAAGCATCCACCATGTAAATTAAAGACGAGCCATCTCTTTCCAGGTAAGACGGCAATAATGCCAGCAGGCAGGTATCCTCTACCTTGCCGTAGAACTGCTCAAAGGCCTTGTTAAAACTAGTTTCATAGATGCCAAGGTCTGTAACCAGATGACGGCTTTGCACCATTCCTGTCGTACCCGAACTGCTGAAAACAATTTCCGGGATTTTCGCATCACTCAGTACTTCATGCGTTTTAAAAAAGGAGATGGGTAAATAAGGAATATCCTTCACGCTGCTGACAAGAGCAGGGATGATGTTGAGGTGCTGTATATAAGATGCATATACTGCACAATGTTCTGCCTGATGTTTAAAAATGGCCAGTGCCATTTCATCAAACTCAAAATCATTATTTATAGAAAATATTTGCTGGATCGGATTCACCTTGCAAAAATACACAAGATTTTTGTTTTAGAATGCCCTTTAGCCAGCATGCTGTCCTGATTTCGTTTTTTTACACAAGACTGCCTTGCGAAAATGATATCCGCAAATGCCACTGATTGCAGCAACAAAGCCACCAAGAACTCCCGTTAGGATCAACACCAATATCCATGATTTTACGGCCAGCATTTCTGCTATGCGTCCTGCCAGTATATTGTGGTTTGGAATGCTTTTAAACAGAGCCATGCCAATCCACAGCAGAAATATGGCCGCAAAAGGAAACCACAATGATATTTTAGCCGTTTTTCCGATCAGGCCGCAGGTAACGAAACTGATGATCACAATGACCCACCATGGAAAAATGATCTGTAATAGAAATGAAGCGATGAGTATAACGATAAAGACCATAATCTATTTGTTGGAGATGTGCAGGTTAGAAATTATTTTGGCGGATGGGTCGTTTGGTGTCTGCATAAAATATAAATCATACAGTTCACCCCTCGACCAGGTTCCGATCATATTGTCGTAGAAGGGGCTGCCAGGGTTACCAGACTGACCCCCTGGAAATACGCCATGTCCTTTAGGATTTTTACCCAGTTCAACCACCATTCTCCATGATGGCCCATTCTTTTCAGCAAGGGCATTAATTGTACTTTTTGCACCACCCATCATTAAAGTCTTTGAGCCCAGTCCTGGAATATTGGCCAAATGCGGAATATGGGTTTGTTTAACTTTGGCCCATTCCCAGTTCTTCCCTATGGTGCCAAATTTTTTCTCCAGACTGTCGCAGGTATATTTAAATGATTCATTAACCAGATCGGTCAATGTTTCCTTTTTGGAAGTCAGAACATTATCAAACCATTTGGAGTTCGGATCTTTCAGAATGAGCTCTATTGTCCTGTCTCTGGAAGGATAACGCATTGGAATTCCCCTAATCGTGAAATCGTCATCCCATATATCAAAGAACAAACGTGCAGACCATAAATCAAAGACGCTGGCACCAATTTCTTTTGCATTATAATATTTATTCCATTTGCTGATGATGTTAAAAGCTTCCTTCTGCGTTGCGTTCAGGGCGTTGTTGTCTACCCGGCTGAGGAGCGCAGGAAGCAGGTTCTCGGCAAAAATACTATAAGCATCACTTTGCATAAGTCGTATACTGTCGGCTGTCGCGTTGGTCATTTTGCTTAAACGATCGTTAATGCGCTTCCCTCGTTCATAAGAACTGAATTCCCAGTTGATATAGTATGGATAAGTTTGATCGGTAGAGCTCTGGTTAGCGGAGCTCACAAAATGACGGGGTGGATTTTTAACTGTCGGATTTTGTGAAGCAGGTATCCAGCCCTGCCAGTCACTTTTAGGATCACTGCCATCCAGAATAAATTTTCCCTGGTCTTTCCATTTTAAAGGAAATTTACCATTTGGCGTAATGGCAATATCGTTATCTGCTGAAGCAAAAATGAAATTCTGTGCAGGAGCAGTATAATAGGTGAGTGCTTTTCGGTAGTCACTATAGTTTTTTCCCCTGTTGAGGTAATAGAAAGTCATGAGTTCATTTGACTTTTCATGCGCTATCCACCTCAAAGCATGACCTGAAGGGACATTGTCTGCCCTGGAAAGCTTCTCCGGTTTCTGAAAATAGACTACCGGACCATGATGTGTGTAGATCACCGTATCCGTTTCCGTATGACTGCCCCTGATCTTAATTTTTTCCAGCCTTTCAGTGGTCTTGTTCCATTTGTTGTTATACCAGTATTCTTTGTGGGTGTTGTCTTTAAATTTAATCTGATAGAAGTCCAGCACATCGGCGGCTACGTTCGTTACACCCCAGGCAATATGCTGATTAAAACCTATCGTAATACCAGGGGCACCGGGAAGCGAAACACCATAGGCATTTAAACCAGGTGCATGCAATTGTATCTGATACCAGATAGAAGGCAGGGTTAGATCCAGGTGCGGGTCATTTTCCAGAATGGGTGAGCCGGAAGCTGTTTTTTCTCCTGAAAGTGCCCAGTTGTTGCTGCCAATTCCATCTACTTTTTGCTTCGTCCTGATGTCGCCGGTAACCATCTGGTTAAAAGCCAACGGCGTTGCTGGAACAGAGAGCGGTTTAAAATCCCATTTTGTGCCTTTAGGAATGATAGGATCTTCTCTGAAAGGATAATCCGGGAAGAGGTCGCCGGTGACTTCGGGACCATATTTTTTAAGGATATTAGACATGTAAAACTCGTCGGAACCCATGGCCAGTACGGCCGACATTTGTTTGAGAAGCAAAGCACATTTAAGTGGAGTCCAGTCTTCAGGGACAAAATCCAGGATCTTATACTCCAAAGGCAGGTTCGCCTTGGAAAGAGAGTGGATGTAGGCATTGATTCCTTCGGTATAAGCGGTCATCATCTCTTTGGATTTTGGATCCTGCATCATGCCTTTCAGAGAATTTTCAGCGCCATAAACCATTCCCATACGGCGTTGATAACGGTCAAGCTCAATCGCTTTACTACCTACCACCTCTGATAAGCGACCGGCAGCAAAGAGAGTCTGAAAATCCATTTGCCATAAGCGGTGCATAGCGGTAACATAACCCTGAGTATAATAAACGTCATAATCATTATTCGCAAAAATATGAGGGATCATCCGATCATCAAAGACCACTTCAACACGATCGTGGGTGCCTTTAAGCACAACCTTATGATTCAGGCCGATACCAGATGGTTCCGCATTTTGCCAGAATCCGGTAAAGGGATTCAGAAATTTAAGCAAAGGAGGGACAGCGCCAAATTTGGTGTTGAAAATATAAACTAACAAAAGGGGGATGACGACACAGAATGTAGCTTTAACTTTATTCATTGTAGTTTAGTTAATAAATCGTCCTGCTGGAACAAACAATCCATTTAGTTTTCTAAGGCAATTTAATAAAACTTCGATCAATTTTCATCCAATCCAAATTTTCTAATCTTAATGTGGCTTAAAAATGAATTTGTTAGTTTCATTAATTGTGTTAAATTTATATACACTAAGTTAAACCCAAATCTAAATTACAGCGTATGATAAGAAATTTTACAAAAATTGTGTTGATCCTTCTGATCTGTTGTTCTGCTGTGCTCTCGGTACAGGCACAATCCATTGCTATCAGTGGAACAATTACAGATAAGCTCAGCCATGAACCTATACCAGGTGTGGGGATCACTGTTAAAGGAACTACTGCAGGTACTTCAACAGACCAAAACGGAAAATTTTCATTCAGTACCACGGAAAAAAGACCATTTACTTTAGTCATTTCCTATATTGGGTATGCTTCTGTGGAAAGATTAATTACAGGTAATACTGCAGGATTGAATATAGAACTCGAACAGACAGGAATATTGGGTCAGGAAGTCGTTATTTCAGCCTCAAGAACGCCAGAGCGAATTTTGGAATCACCAGTTTCTATTGAAAGGATGGGGCAAAGTACGCTTAAAGAACTGCCGGCACCTTCTTTTTATGATGCGCTGACCAATATGAAAGGCGTAGAGGTAAGTACTCAGAGTTTGACCTTTAAATCCATTAATACAAGGGGCTTCAATTCCAATGGAAACAACAGATTCAACCAGTATGTAGACGGTATGGATAACCAGGCGCCGGGATTAAATTTTTCGGTGGGTAATATAGTGGGTATAAATGATCTGGACGTAGACAATGTAGAGCTCTTACCTGGAGCATCTTCGGCCTTATATGGAGCCGGAGGAATTAACGGAACAATGCTCATGACTTCGAAAAGTCCATTTGAATATCAGGGGCCAAGTTTTCAGTTCAAGTCTGGAATTAACCACGTAAATGATAACAACAGCAGTACTCAGCCATTTAATCAGTTGGATGTAAGGGTGGCTAAAGCCTGGAACAATAAATTTGCCGCCAAGGCGACTTTCTCCTTTTTGCAAGCCCAGGACTGGCAGGCAGATAATTATAATAATTTTAACCGCGCTTCAAGGACGGTTATTCCGGGAGACAGAAATTCAGATCCCAATTATGATGGGGTAAACGTGTATGGAGACGAAGTTAGCCAGAACATGAGAAATGTAGCGCAGTCGGTTTTGAATGCAGGAACTTCTGCTTTTGTGAAAGGCGCACTGGGCTTGCAGACAGATCCTACAGCGGCCCAGATCGCAGCTTTTAAAGCCAACCCTGTTACTCAAGGTTATCTAACCAACTTTTTAAGTACCAATGCACAAATGAGACCTTTTTTTGCAGGCCTGAATACCCCCGGATTACTGCCCAACCAGAATGTGTCCAGAACCGGTTATAATGAGCGGGACCTGGTAGATTATAAAACACAATCTCTAAAGATATCCGGAGCCTTACATTATAAATTTACGCCTACTATAGAAGCTATAGCTCAGGCCAACTGGGGAACCGGTACATCTGTGTATACAGGTTCTGACCGTTATTCGTTGAGAAATTTTAGCATCGGCCAATACAAACTCGAATTAAAAGGGCAGGATTTCTTTGTGAGGGCTTATACCACGCAGGAGCGTTCGGGTGATTCTTATATCTCTTCTATTTTAGGAAGTTATATCAATGAGGTCTCTAAACCTTCTACGCAATGGTTTCCAGAGTACGTAGGTACTTATGTCGGAGCTAAAGCACAAGGCGCAAGTGACGCAGCAGCGAATGCTGCTGCCAGAGCAGCTGCAAACAAGGGGCGATTTGAGCCAGGCTCACCAGCTTTTGAGACGGCGAAAGATCAGATTATGAACACCACCATCGCCAGTACAGACTTTGCTAAAGGTAAATATGGTGCTAAATTTGATGATAAAACCAATTTGTACCACTATGAAGGTATGTATAACTTCAGCAATGCATTTAATAATGTGGTAGAATTTCAAGTTGGTGCATCCTACCGGCTTTTCCAGCTCCGTTCAGGAGGTACCATATTCGATGATTTGAACAGGGATATTGATATTAAAGAATATGGAAGTTTTGCCCAGTTGGGTAAGAAATTTCTGGACGATAAATTAAAGCTCACTTTTTCAGGACGCTATGATAAAAGTAAGAATTTTGACGGCCGTTTTACGCCAAGAATTACCGGTGTACTTACTGTTGCACCGAACAATAATATCCGGGTTTCTTATCAGACAGGGTACAGGAATCCAACTACACAGAACCAGTACATAGATCTATCTGTTGGTGGAGGATCGCAAAGATTAATTGGCGGTTTGCCTGAAATTCTTAATAAATACAACTTGTTTACCAATCAGGCTTTTACGGATGTGAGTTATCGTGCATTTTTGAATTCTGCGGCAACCGGAACCCCTAATCCTGCTTTATTAATGCCTTATACCTTTGATCCAAGAGGGGTAAGGCCTGAAAGTGTTCAGGCCTATGAAGTAGGGTATAAAGGTTTGCTGGGGCCTAAATTTTTGATTGATGCCTATGCTTACTATAACATCTATAAAGATTTTATTACTTCAGTAGATGTTTACCAGAGCAACGGGGCCGGGTCCTTTACCAAATTTGGCGTTCCGGTGAATGCCACAGGAAAAGTAACTTCGTACGGTGCAGCATTAGGTATAGATTATCTTTTGGGCAAATACAATCTGAGCGGTAATATATCCTATAATAAGATAGGTGATATTCCAGCTAATTATATCAATGATTTTAATACACCCGAAATCCGTTATAATTTAGGCTTTGGAAATAAAGAAATCATTAAAAATATTGGCTTTAATGTAAACTATCGCTGGCAGGGCAGCTTCTATTGGAACTCCTCTTTTTCTTCAGGAGAAGTTCCTGCTTTTGGAACGATGGATGCCCAGGTTAACCTGAAGATCCGGTCAGTAAACTCTATGATTAAGATCGGGGGGTCAAATATTTTGAACAAATACTATTTTACCTCCTATGGTAATCCGGCTGCAGGCGCTATATATTACGTAGCCTATGCTTTCAATCTTTAGGTATTATACTTTATTCTTATATGCCCCGGTATTTTTTACCGGGGCTTTTTTATTGATCGACATCCCAACTTTGCAAAGCCCTCCTTTTAAATAAGCCCCCAAAATGACCAGCATAAAAATCAGAAAACTTGATTAAAGTGTCAAATACAAATAAATGGTGCTAATTATATATCTGATTATCCTTTGCTTTTAATATAAAAATTAACACTTTAGATGTATAAAGTACACGATCTCAGGATTTCCAATTTTTATACAAACGATTTCATGGAAGAAAGAAACGAACAAGGAAAAGAAATAAAAGACAACGAAAATATTCAGGAAATAGTTGAAGAAACCATCCAACATTTAAACAATCCGGTAACTGTTCTTAAACCTATAGTAAAGAAATACCTTTCGTCTGTAACCAAAGTGGTTATAGAAGGAAATAAATTTTTCTTCTCTGACGGTGATGCCAGGGTCGAAGTTCGTGTGGTGAGCGATGAAATTATTCGTGTGAGGCTTGCGCCGCACGGTGTTTTTCTGGATGATTTTTCTTATGCAGTAAAAACTGTAGATCAGAAGGTTACTACTTTTGGAATGGTGGAATTTGAAGACCGTTATTCTATCTCTACGAACACGATTACCTGTAATATAAGGAAGTCAGATTTCCTGATTTCATTTGTGGAAAACAGTTCGCAGATGGTGATGAGCGAAGACGAATCACCTATGCACTGGGAAGAAAATGTTGAATTCGGTGGCTACTATGTGTATGCCACAAAAAAATGTTTACCTCAGGAGAACTTTTTTGGTCTGGGAGACAAGTCTGGTAATTTGAATTTAAGAGGCAGACATTTTCAGAACTGGAACACCGACGCCTACTCCTTTGGATGGGATCAGGATCCATTATACAGAACTATACCTTTTTACAGTGGCTTGCATGATCACGCAGCCTATGGAATATTTTTCGACAATACCTTCCGTTCCTATTTTGACTTTGGCAAGGAAGATGTTTCCAAGACGAGCTTCTGGGCAGATGGAGGCGAGCTACAATATTATTATATCCATGGCCCTCATTTGATGGATGTAGTGAAACGCTATCAAACTTTAACGGGCACACATCCTATGCCACCAAAGTGGGCTTTAGGTTATCATCAGTGCCGCTGGAGTTATTATCCTGAAAGTAAGGTGAAAGAAATTGCCGAAGGGTTCCGTTCCCGGGATATACCATGTGATGCCATTTACCTGGACATCGATTATATGGATGGCTATCGCTGTTTCACCTGGAATAAGAAGTATTTCCCTGATCCCAAAAGAATGATCAAGGAACTGCTCAATATCGGGATGAAAACCGTAGTAATGATTGATCCGGGAATTAAAGTGGATGATAATTACTGGGTATTTAAAGAAGGTAAAGAGAACAATTACTTTTGCCGCAGAAGTGATGATTATTTTATGGAGGGACATGTTTGGCCCGGACGCTGCCAGTTTCCTGACTTTACCAACCCTACTGTTCGTGAATGGTGGGGTGGACTCTATAAAGAATTGGTAGATATGGGCGTTGCAGGTGTTTGGAATGATATGAATGAACCGGCTGTTTTTGGTTCAGGAACTTTCCCAAATGATGTAAGGCATAACTTTGATGGCTACCGTGGATCGCATCGAAAGGCCCATAACGTTTATGGCATGCAGATGGTTCGTTCTACCTATGATGGACTGAAGAAACTGATGCGTAATAAACGCCCTTTTACCATCACCAGGGCTGGTTATTCGGGTATGCAACGCTATGGCTGTGTGTGGACAGGAGATAATGTGGCCACATGGGAACATTTAAAAATGGGAAATATTCAATGCCAGAGAATGTCTGTATCCGGGGTGCCATTCTGTGGAACAGATATTGGTGGTTTTAGCGGTGAACCAGATGGGGAGCTGTTTACACGTTGGATACAGATGGGTACCTTCTCTCCTTTTATGCGGGCACACTCTGCCGGTGATACTTCTGAAAGAGAGCCCTGGAGCTTTGGGGAGCCTTTTACCAGCATCAACCGAAAATTCATAGAACTAAGGTATAAACTGATGCCTTATATTTATTCGGTATTCTGGGAACATCACCGTTATGGTTTTCCAATTTTGAGGCCTTTGGTGATGCTGGAGCAGGATAAGATCACTAACCATTACAGACAGGATGAATTTACTTTTGGCGACAAGATCATGGTTTGTCCGGTTTTAGAACAAGGGGCTATATCCAGGATCGTTTATCTGCCAAAAGGGAAGTGGTATAATTTCTGGACTAACGAATTGCTTGAAGGAGAAAAAGAACATGATGTTGAAGCTCCGATAGAAAGTATGCCACTGTTTGTGAAGGCCGGATCTGTAATACCGGAATATCCTGTGATGCAATATGTTGGTGAAAAACATATTGATGAGGTAATGTTGAACGTTTATTACAGTGACTACGAAGTAAATTCTTTCTTCTTTGAAGATCACGGGGATACTTTTGCGTATGAACAAGATATTTATTCAGAAAAGAAGTTCAGCGTAAGAGGTGATGCTGTATCTTTACTGATAGAGCAAACTACAGATGGGCTGTATACGCCAAATTATGAGTTGTACAGCTATCAGGTCATTGGGATTCCGTTTCAGGTGAAAAGGATCATTATTGACGACCGGGAGCTGACCGATTTTACCTTGGATGAAAGTGGCCATCTTCGCTTTAAGTCCAACAAGAATTTTGGCGACATTAGAATATTTACCATATAACCTTATATAAACCCAGTTTCAATCCGATATCATGAGCAAGTCCTCAAAAAGTGTTTCTAAAAAGCAAAGTACCCCGGTTTGGATCTATAGTTTATTTACAGATTTTGATACTTCCCTGTTCATATCTGGTAAACATTTCCGCCTGTATGAGAAATTAGGCGCTCATATGATGGAGGTTGATGGAACATCAGGCACTTTTTTTGCAGTATGGGCACCTAATGCCCGGGAAGTTGGTGTTACGGGTAATTTTAACCAATGGAGCAAAACAGCGCATCCCTTGTACCGGAGGCTGGACAGTTCAGGAATCTGGGAAGGATTTATTCCAGGAATAGGGAAAGGTGAAGTCTATAAATATGCCATAAAGGGTTTTGATGGCATTGATATAGAAAAAGGAGATCCTTTCGCCAGTCGATGGGAGCATCCCCCTCGTACAGCTTCTGTGGTTTGGGATACAGATTATAGCTGGAAGGATAAGAGTTGGCTGAGCAAAAGACCTAAATTAAATACATTGAGCCAGCCTGTTTCTGTATATGAATTGCACTTGGGCTCCTGGCAAAGGGATCCAAGCGATCCTGATCGGATTCTGACCTATAAGGAAATTGCGAATACACTTGTACCCTATATACTTGAAATGGGCTTTACTCATGTAGAGCTAATGCCTGTTATGGAATATCCTTATTTTCCATCTTGGGGCTATCAGATCACCGGGTATTTTGCCGCAAGTTCCCGGCATGGAACACCGCAGGAGTTGATGTACCTTATTGAACAGCTCCATAAAAGCAATATTGCCGTGATCCTGGACTGGGTACCATCTCATTTTCCAGGTGATGCACATGGTCTGTATAAATTTGATGGTACGCATTTATATGAGCATGCAGATATGAGAAAAGGTTTTCATCCGGACTGGAAGTCTTATATCTTTAATTATGACAGGAATGAGATCAGGTCTTTTCTGA
>Ga0157370_10000696_pt1 | contig 42024 bp, 63 predicted proteins | sample C35metaG_FD_113463 | JGI IMG/M metagenome (GOLD analysis project Ga0157370, IMG submission 113463) | Corn rhizosphere microbial communities from Kellogg Biological Station, Michigan, USA - C3-5 metaG | ecosystem: Host-associated > Plants > Roots > Rhizosphere > Soil | place: USA: Michigan...
AAAATGCTTCTAATGATCGAAAAGAAGCATTAGACAAACCTAGAAAAATCTAACAAAATTTATAAATGTGCAAATTACTGAAAATTATTAAAAAGACAAACCTAAACAAATCTAGACAAACTATGCAAAATCACCAATCTTGAGTATCATTTTGAGTACGGCCCTAAAAATCACAATTGGATACTCAAGATTTCATGTTAAGCGATTCAAAAATCAGAAGTGCAAAACCAAAAGAAAAGCTTTATCGAATTGGTGATTCGGATGGGTTATGTATCGAAATTAAACCCAATGGAAAGAAGTATTGGCGCTATCGTTTCCAGTGGCTTAAAAAAACTCAAATGATGAGTTTGGGTGAATACCCTATTGTTGGTTTAGCTGAAGCACGCACTAAAAGAGATGAAGCCAAATCATTAGTTGCAAGTGGTACAAATCCAGTTGAAGATAAAGAAAACCAAAAAAAGGCTAAACATGACGAGTACGAGAATAGAGTGCTCTTTAAGCATGTAGAAGAAGAATATAAAAATGAAAAATTAAATAATCGATCAGAAAGATATAAAGAGGCTTTTCAACGTTCCCTGGATAAAGAAATTTTAAAAGTTATTGGCGATAAGGATATTAAAGAAGTTACTTCGGCAGACGTTTTGACAATTATGAAAAAAACGATTGCTCGTGTTAAGCGCCAAAAGAATCATGGTACTGGCGAAGTATCTGCAATCCAAAACCGCACTTTTATTGGCGGTGTCATGCGTTATGCAATCGCCACTCTAAGAGCCGACTATGATCCAACCTATGCTGTTAAAAACGTTGTAGAACGGCCTGAAATTGAACATGCACGGCCTATGGAAAAGCATGAGGCGGCACAACTTAGAAATAAACTAAGCAATTATGGCGGCTCTACAACAGTTAGAAATGCTGGACTTGTAATGCTCTACTCTATGCTCAGGACTATCGAGATCCGCCGCATGAAATGGGAATATGTTGATTTTGAAGCTAGAACTATCACATTCCCCAAAGAGATGATGAAAAAGAAACGCATTCATATCGTCCCTATGTCTGATCAAGTTTTTAATATTCTTCAAGAACAGCGTAGCCTTGTTGGTAATCGTGAATATGTATTCCCTGCCATTTATCAAGATGGAATGCTATCAGCTACCACAATGAACAAAATGCTTGATTATATTGGTTTATCTGATGTTACTGCTCATGACTTTAGGGCTACAGCTTCCACGTTATTAAATGAAAAAGACTACGATGATAAGTGGATTGAAAAACAGCTCGCTCATGCGGATGGTAATAAGACCCGTGCAACATATAACCATGCGAAGTATTTAGAAAGCAGACGTAAAATGTTGCAGGACTGGGCAGATATTGTTGATAGTTGGGCCAGCTAAGAAGTCCTTAAATGTAAAATCACTTACTAAATAATTGAGAATTAGCAAATGAAAGATTGGGTCTATTTTTATATTGAGTACACAATAAAACATGGTGAGCCATTTTACAAAGATATAGGATGGTCATTAGGTTTAAGGAATAATTTTTTGGTAGTAAGTTTAATACATAGCTGACAATGGATTGATTATATAACTTTAGAGGGATCTATATATGTGCGCAAATTATGAACCTATCAGTAAAGATCGTGTCCACCTTTTAGATCTCTTCGAACCAACTTTCGACTATAAAGCGGATGTTTATCCCGGTTATGACTGCCCTCTTATTTTTTCTAAAGATGGCCAGATGGAATGGAGAGAAGTTAAGTTTGGAATGATTCCTCCATGGAACCATGACTTGAAGTTTTCTAAATACACTTATAACGCTAGAACTGAGACGGTAGATAAGAAACCTAGCTTTAGACACGCATGGGCTAAAAGCCAGTTTGCTTTAATACCTGTAGAAAAGATCTATGAACCAAGATATGTGAATGGCAAAGCTGAACGCTGGGGAATTTATCGCGAAGACGGCTTACCTTTTACAGTCGCAGCTATTTATGATTCAACTGTGATCGATGGCCAACAAGTTAGATCTATGTCTATGCTGACTATCAATGCAGACAATCACCCTTTCATGAGTCAGTTCCATAAACCAGAAGATGAGAAACGGTCGATTATTGTTATTCCTGATGAATACAGAGAAGATTGGTTAAATTGCAAAAAAGAAGATGCTGACCAGTTTTTCTTTGAAATGCCTTTAGGCGAATTTACTGCTGATTATTTCCCCAAACCAAGAAAGCAAACCAATTAAATCTGTAGATTTTCCGACCAAATGCGCTTTTTTAAGCGACAAGTTGTGACTTGTCCTTATTTATCCACAATTTTTTAAATTTGAATTTATGCTCATCCCTAGAATATCATCTTGATTATGTAACAAAATCAAGGAGTAACTATGAGCAATTTAACCCCTTCAATTATAGAGATTAAGCCACACCTCAATCAGTGTAAGACTTCGATAGATATTGTCTCAATAAAACTCGTTACTCCTTCAACGCACATATCAATACCATTAGCTATTGAAAAGGTTTCTGCCGGTTTCCCATCTCCTGCTCAAGATTATATTGATCGATCGCTCGATATGAATGAGCATCTTATTAAGAATGAAGAGGCAACTTTTATAGTAAGAGTTGCTTCGCTATCAATGTTAAATGCAGGCATTGATATTGATGACGAATTAATTGTTGATCGCAGCCTTGATGCTAAACATAACGATATTGTTGTTGCTCTAATAGATAACGATTTTACAGTTAAACGTTTAATGATTGATGAGACTGGCAAGTGGCTCAAGGCAGAGAATCCTGAGTACAAGAATATTTATTTGCTGGATGGACAAGAGTTAATAATTTGGGGTGTTGTAACTTACATTCTAAAAAATACAAGAAAACGATCATGAGACACGAAAATAAAGTCTTTTTTCTCATAGATGTAAATAACATGTACGTCTCATGCGAACGAGTCTTTAACCCAAGCTTGAATAATAGACCCGTCATTGTCTTATCAAATAATGATGGCTGTGCCGTGGCGCGCAGCAACGAATCCAAAGCCCTAAATATCAAGATGGGTGTGCCATTATTCCAGATCAAAGATATCGTTAAACAGCATAACGTGGTTGTTTTATCAAGTAATTATGCGCTTTATGCGGAGATGTCTAGGCGCTTTCACAAGATACTTGGTTCATATGTTACAGAGGAAGAAGTTGAAGGATATTCTATTGACGAGTGCTTTGTAGATTTTTCTGCTTATGAAAAGAATTTTGATCTACAAACTGTAGGTCATGAGATGCGGTGGAAAATATTGAAATGGCTAGGATTGCCAGTTTGCGTGGGAATTGGGAGAAGTAAAACAGAATCAAAGATAGCTAATCATATAGCTAAAAAGAATGCGGGATTTAATGGCGTTTGTGACTTGGTAAGCATGGATCCATGTAATAAAGAATATTATTTTTCCCAAATAGATGTCAGTGAGGTCTGGGGTGTTGGCCGCAAGCATGCAAAAAAACTACACAGCATGGGTATTAAGAGTGTTTTAGATTTAGCTTGTACAGAAGCAAGGGAAATGCAACGTCAGTTTTCAATTGTAATGGCAAGGACTATTAATGAATTGCAAGGAATCTCGTGTATAGAGATTGAAGATACTCCACCCTCAAAAAAACAAATTATTAAGTCTTGCTCTTTTGGTGCCAAAGTAACTGAACTCAATGATTTGAAAGAAGCTATAGGCATGCATGCACAAGAGGCATGTAAAAGATTAAGAGACGATGAATCATTATGTGGATGCTTAATTGTCTTTGTACAATCTAGCCCATTCGATGAAACTGCGCCTTTTTATAACAAATCTATTTCTTATGCATTTCCTGAGCCTACAGATTGTGCACTAGACTTTGTAAAAGCAGCAGTAGTCTTGGTTAGCCATATCTTTAAGGAAGGTATTAAATTCAAGAAGTGCGGAGTTATCTTGACATGTCTTGAGCCCAAGTCAGGCCGTACATATGACCTTCTAACTGACTTCGAAACAATAGAAAAGAAAGAGCATCTAATGCAGGCGTTAGATAATGTACACACAAGATTTGGTAAGAAAAAATTAGGTATTGGCACTTGTTATGTTCCAAGTAGAAATTGGGCAATGTCTCGCGATAAATTGACTAATAATCCTTTCAAATGGGAATCTCTACTTGAGATAAAAAACTAATCTAAAGAGCCTTAACACATATCCCAACATTTATAGAGGTATTAATAGTGTGCGCTGTGCAACCTGAGAAGAGGAGGCACAGCAATGTGATGATTGATGCAACTTTAGTACGCTTACACATATAAGTTACTTCTTTAAAAAGAGTGCTCGTTCAGCTTCTCGGCGACGAACTAACCCAGGTAAAACTTTTCCCTTTGCCTTTTTCCATGCAAGAAATTGTTCAGCAGCACCTTGGTAGTCACCTTTATTAAGCAACTTAAGCAAAGTCGAACCTTTAAAAGCACCTGAGCCAATGTTGTATGTCAGTGAAACTAATGCATCAAATTGATTTTGGGTTAATGGCACAGTGACTGATTCATTTACTGTATTTTCAAATTTAGCTAGGTCATGTTTAAAGTAAGTCTTAGCTTGTTCAAGCGTGCAAGTATCACCCTGCTTAACCTTTACGCCATTTGGATAAACTGTAGTGCCTATACCAATAGTCCACACTCCTACACCATCGTCATAAGACTTGAACTGGGTATCTTCAAATGCTGAAATTAAATTTACTCCCACATCACTTGTAGTCATGCTAGAAGGCGCAAGTTTATCGACCACTTTATTTAAATCGTCTACTTGTGCTTGTGTAAGCTTGCCGCCTGCAATCACTCGGGCAGCGTCAAAGAATGGTTTAGTTGTCATTTGATTCACCTTTCTTTTTCTCTAATTCAGAGCTACCAAAATAAAAGCCACATGCTGTTGTCATGGCGCCAGCAATAAAACCTAATGCAGTATTGATCAAATTGCTATTTTCTCTTGGCATATCAACAAAGAACAAAGCAATTACTAAGACAAACATCAATCCAACCAATGCAAAAGCTAGATATGCTCTTGTGTTTTCACTATTCATGGAGCGCCCCTAAATGCAATTTTTGATTCAATAACAGCAACCTTCTGATTGATGTCAGATATTCGCTGTTGAGTTACTTGATTTGATGAAACTATCCATGTGCAAAAGGTAATAAGCGAGGCAACAGCAACACCACTTACTATCTTAAGTAGGTTGATAGCCCCCTTCGCTTGTTGAATATCACCTTCCAACCGCTCGATCTTCTTAGCGTTCTCATCACTAAGAGATTTATGTTGTTCATTAATAACCGTTAGCCGAAGCACTGTTTCCGAAAGTGTTTTTACTTCTTGCTGAACAGAATCAAGTTTTCGCTCAATTCGTGTTCCATATGTCTCTGCTTCAGTCATGCCTTCCCCCTAATTTCGGCAATAAAAAAGCACCAAAATGGGTGCATTTGTTAGATATCTTCTAAAAGTGATTTTACTTTTCGAGCTAAAACTTTGTGTCCATTATCATTCGGATGTAAGCCATCTGGTGAAGGCTGACCATCTGCCCAGAAGTAGTAGTCGTTAGCAGCAGGAACATAAACTGGTAAATTAGATTCATGATACAAATCTAAATAAGGTATTGAGTAGTGCTTAGCATACTGAATAACTAAGTTTGCAAGCTGTTCAAGTGTGTACCCCATCGAGTTATTTGCAGCATTTGAACCCCAGTTATTTAATCGCGGTAAAGGAGTAAATACAGCAAGCTTGTGCTTTGGAAACTTGGTAATCAACTTTATGAATAAGGTGTTAATACAACCTGAAATCGTTGAAGTGGTTGTATCCAAAAAAGTGCCTAAGGCCTTATTACCATGGTTCCAATCATTAGTACCAAAGAACCACGTGACAATATCAATATCATCTGGTGATTGTGTAATATCGTCTGCAACATTAAATCGACCATAGTATCCAGTACCAGAAATACCATAGTTATAAATCGTCATCCCTCCAACCATCTCTGCGACATAGTCATGGTAGTTCAAGTGCGATCTGTAATTGTGCTCAGTGATACTATCGCCAATTACAATCCACTTTTTACCTGTTAAGACAAGTGAACCATTGGCTAAGGCTTCAATTTGCTTACGTGCAAAAGTGTCAGCAATTGGCTTCCCATTTATTCCAACAATTGCGTCATAATCAACAATCTCAGTTCCAGCCATGATTGATAGAATTGCACTGATATCAAAAGATACAGAAGGTATTTTAATATTTAATAATGCATACTTTGCAGCACTTCCAACAGGCACTGTAAAGGTCTTTACATTTGCATCTGAAGTAGAATTTAGTGTGACCTTTCCGAGTGTTGGACCTAACGCAGTTGAATTGGTCGATCTCAACACCAAGACAAATGCATTTGGGTCAAAACTATTTGAACGCACTGCATATGTCTTACCTGCTTCAACAGGGAATTGCCCTAATAGTGTTCCAGTAGATGTTCCAACCTCGCCATTAGTAGCTTTCACATAAAAGTTATTAACATTTGTGGCGGGGTTATAAAGCTGAATAGATTCAGAAATAGCACTCTTTAATAAAAATGCTGTACGTGCAAATAGGTCAACAATCTCACGACCAGCAATTTTACTTACTGTCTCTTTTTCATTAATTGATGTGCCTTGATTAACAATGCATGTTTCCCGGATATCAAAGTTAAAAGCTGGCAATAATACACTCATAAAAGCATATTTTGCTGTGCTGCCTACAGGTATCGTGAAGGTCTTCACATTAGCGTCTACAGTATCTGTAAATGTGACCTTTCCTAAGGTTGGACCTATTGCTACAGAATCAGTATCTCGAAGAACAATAATAAAAACCGCAGGATCAAAACTTGCGGATCTAATCGCATATGTTTTTCCCGCTTCAACTGGGAATCTATTCAGTGCTGTTGATGCATTTGCTGCAATGTTATTGGTGCTAACAGAAACAAATAAGCCATTAAAGTTGTTAGTCTTCTGGTATAGATTCAGGTTATCAATGGTGAATTGAGAAAGGGTGAAGTTTTTTGCCTGATCTAATTGGCTTAAACCCTCATCAATCCAACTTGTACCATTCCATAAATACAATTTCTTAGTATCAAAAGCATATCCAACTGATGGATTAACTATAGGAGTTGTAGCAAGTAATGCTGCTTCTGTTTGGTAAGCCTTCCACCCCCCAGTCTCCATTAGAATTCGGATCAACTTAGCAAGAGTTGGATATTGTTTCCCCAATCGTGTTAATACATCTTCAATGTCGGATCCACTGATAAATAGTTCCAGACTATCTGCATCAAGTGACGCATCTACTAGTTGTTGGCGCGTAATCATCTCATCAGCCATTACTTTTCTCCAGCCAATAAAAAACCCCTGTTAGGGGGCTTAGATTTCTGTTAATTAATTAAATAAAGTCGTGGTCACGCTCATAGAATCGGTCATCGTAATTTGATGCTTTCAGCGTGTTGGTCATTTGAGTTTGCGGTGTAAGTTCTTCGAGCATGAATGCATCAATCTCGGCCTGATCCGCTCTTACCAATGTATAAAGAGTCTTAACATAACGATCAGGATCTACAACAAGCGGCTGAACTGGCGGTCTAGACAGAACTACTGAATAGTCATCTGGACCTATTGTGCACGGCACCATATCAACAGTGGCATTCGCTATTTGCATATGAACGTAGTAATCATGCCCAACTTCAAATTTGCACGGCTGAGACGTCATTACCGTTAGGCCATCTACACCAGTCACTTCACCATCTTGTGTATCAACAACTGTGTTATTGGCTATTAAGATACGGTCATTACGGATCAGTAATTCAGACTCATCTAGAACTTCCACTTCACAAGAAACATACTTGTAGCGAAGCTTATTCCACTCACGCCATGCGCGAGTTTTCGCTTGAGCCTCATTACGAATGCCTCTTGTAGTGATCTTTAATGGATTCTTAGGCGTAACATCTTCTGGAATGGTGTACTTGATGCGGGCATCATCTACATCAGAAGTGTATTCAAGCTCAACCCCGTCATAATCTTTCTGCACACCAAATGTATAAGAGCGCTTTTCTGTTAAAGGCACTTTGTTCCGGTGATTAAAAAGTAAGACTGAGTTCTCTTGAGGCTGTTCAAACTTAATTCGAGTCAGACTTCCGAACCGATATGGCTCACAAAATGCAGCACTTGCAACCATTCCCGCGATTTCCTCAAAGCTTAGATTGTCATCGTCAATTGTGTAATTGAACTCAGACATAATATCCGAGCCAAAATAAGCATTGACCTTGGCAATTTCTGCATTGATTTGTGTAATGTCCACTTCCGCACTTGTTCGACGGCCAATGTACTCATCTAATGCAAGATTAATTAATGCTTGTCCTGCTGAGCGTGTGACTTGTAAAGGCCCTGTCCCATTTAAAGGAAGCTTACGATTGACTAAGCAATTGAGCTTACGTTCTTTGATAGACAAAGCACCATCTGTAGCAACTGTACGAGAACGAACAACAGTGACATTGCCATAATCGCTAATGCTTGAATCTGTCATCCCATACACAGACTTAATCTTGCAGGTGTCTTGTGTCTTACCTGCTTGTGTCGGTGTTGTTCGGCTTAATCTGAATCGGAAAGATCCAGCCGTTGGTAAGTCGATATAAATCGTTTTACCGAATTGGGATTTGTTATTTGCCCTAATTTCTTGGTTAATCGTAGTGATTGACCCAACCGGATCACCATTTCCATCAATTGATTGCAATTCGATAATGACCGTGATCTTTTCTTCCCACACCCCACCTTTACTGTCTTGGTAAAACAAGCCATTAGGAAAGAAGAAGTTAAACACTGCTTGAGTTGCCTCAGGCATATCAAAGTTAAACCACCCGACATATTTAGAACTTACAGCATCAAAACGGACCAATACGTCTTGCCCTTGTGTGCTTTGGTTCGGCAAAGTTAAAAGCTTATCCCAATCACTGTTAATGGCTGACGGGTTCACTAATGCAATCGTATCGGCAGTTACGCTATTGATTGTGTAAGTATCATCAAGCGTTATTGAATTAGTGTTTCGATTTAAAGAAGCCCCTGCTGTAATGGTGTAGCTGTTATTTACATACTGCCAGTTTGCATTGACCTTTTCAGGATTTGATAAAGTAATTTCATAGTGGAAGCCACCAGAAATAACCGTCTTTGTTACACCTGAAACGACATACTGGCCAGATAGGTCGCGTGTATTTGTTTCTGTGACTTCATCTGGTGGTGTTCCTGTAGTAGTTTCAATGTCAACTAAGGCACCAGTTAGCAACAAGCCTTTAAACAAGTTTGGATTATCAATATTTGTTGAAGATTCAATGATAACCATCTTGTCTTCATTCACCATTATCGAACCTGAAAGATTCACATCTTGCACACCATAAACCGCACCACTCAAAGCAATACGATCATTAGCTGCGAATTTCTGCGTAAAGTCTAAGCCTGTTGATTTAATTAAGTTCGTGCTTTGAAACCAGATGCTACTTGACTCAAGTACTGCACTGTTGGGCTGTTCAATGGTTTGGCCATTAATTGATGATGAGGTTCTCACATACTTTGGTAATTCAGTGAATGGCTCTCCTACTTGATAAATTGGAGTACCTATAATTGATGTAAATGGGTCATAAGCAGAAACTGACGTGCCAGCAATATTTGCTGCATCAGTGTCACCATCTCGCATATCTAAAATTTGACAGTACCCGCGAGTAATTGCCATCAGACACTCTTCAGTTTCGATGCCATCGATATAAATTGTGTATGTCTGTGCAATTAAGTCAGGATACGAACGTACTTGTCCAAAAATATCTGGTATACGGCCATTTATACGTGCTTGGTTAGATCGTTGAGCTAATTCGTTGTTAGATGAGCCTACTGTAGGTGACTGTGGCTTAGGCATCGTTAACACAGTGTAAAGACTGTATGCCGCAGTAATCGCTACAATTGCATAGTAAAGGAACTGTAACCATTCAGGCTCAATTACTACATAGAACTCACCTTCTAGTGACTGCAAATGCTGTATCTGCGCATTAATAGTCCTAGGATTATTCGGAGTGACATCACATGACTCAGCAATATGGTTGTGGTAGATCTTTGCATGTTCAGGCCAGATAGAAAATTGTTGAAAGAGATATGCAACAACATCTTCAACATAAGCCTCCGACCTTCCCTCTTCACTAAACTGCTTAGGGATAATTACGACTTTTTTTAAGCTCATTTGTAGAACCTCGTGTCTTCCCTAAAGTGCATATCAATTATTTCTAGAGGTACGTACTGCACCCCTCGCCCCGTCAAATGCAAAACTCTGTCGCAATAAAAAAGCCCAACATGCGTTGAGCTTCTTGGGCCATTTGAGAAAAAGGCAATGCAGGGTGATTCTGGTGCCTCTAGTTCTTGGAAGTTACCCTTACCATTTAGAAAAGCCATCAAGCGCTTTTTAAGTTTTTCACCCGTGACTAGTTCCCATGCCTCACAAAGAAAGTCGTTGCAAGTGTAGTCTTTGGTCCAAACACGGTTATGAAGGTCGTCTAGGTTCATCTTTAACAATCTCCATTACCTGTTTCACTGTTGGGATTTTCTTACCTTTATGCGTCAGATCAGCGTTTGCATCACTAAATATCACATCTAAAGCAATCAAATCCGACAGCTCATCTTGATAATCTTTTGTATCAACAAAGACCTTTTCGCCCGATCTAGCACTTTCTTCAAGTTTATGTTTCAGCAACCCAAGCTTTTCTGCCAATTCAAGATCAAATTGTTGATTTTTTTGAGCGGGTGACTTTTGTTTTTTCCCAGAGCAAATACATATAATAAGAAGCATTAGAATTATAAATATTATGGCTACCATATCGACCTCCTTGTTTAGATCATGCCTCGCAATAATGGGAACCGCTCAAGGTCATAAATTTCGCCAGTTCTAACACTGTTAAGTTCAGGTGCTTGAGCGTCAAAGGTACAGTTGCCTGAGCCATCTTTAGACATAGAAGCAACTTCTAGTGTCTGTAGTGACACCATTGGAGCTGTTAAGTCATCATCTCGATAAAGCCGCCACTTTACTGTTGGTCTAACTTTCCAGTTAGTGCCACGTCTAGCAGAGACAACCGATTTAATGAGTTCATCCTCAACATCGCCAATGGTAAGGCTTAACTTCTGGTCAAGGTCATTTGTGACTGTAGAGCGTTGAATAGACATTGCTTGATAGTCATATTGAATATCAGGCCCTGCCGACTCATGTTTTACCACTACGCCTTCAGTATCGTTTTTGACGAATCGGAATGGCTCCGTAAAGTCTGGATGGGAAATCTCTACACACTCCAAGGGCACGACACCACTACTCGAGTTTAAGAAGAAGGATGTATAGTCAGGCATCTATATTCCCTCCATCGCATTCGGCAGGTCTTCGTTTACTAGTTCTTCAAGAGGGTTCACCCAATCCCAAAGACCTTCATTGCCATCATCATTACCAATATCAACAATCAAGTCGTCCATGCCTTCATCTTCCAGCTGTGGCTTAACTTCAAACTGTGCAGTGACGGTATAAACCGAGCCTTCTTTTGCCGATAATGTCGGACTATCAATAAAGAAGCATTGGTAATCCTCAGCCTCTCCGTCATCAATAATTAGCCTTGCTAAAAATGGCTGATTTGGTGTTCTTCGCCATACTCTATAAAAGGCCATCAAGTATTGATAGCCTCCTGAACCTACAACCCATTGAACATTCACTGTATGGGATACATTCTTCAAAGATCGACGGTAGCGACTAGCGCCACCATCTAATCTTTGAGAAATGACACCATCCCCAACCTTTGCCGTATAACCACTTTGCGTTACGCAGTATTTCAGCCTATTCATGCTTATCTTCTCCGCTGTGCATTGTAGTTTTGCTGCATGGTTTTAGAGATTCGGCTATTTGGATTAGCCAATTGGTTTGATACGGTTTGCTCAGCAATTTGTTGAATACGGATATCCAAAGTTCCATCATCGTTTTGAGTCGCTGTAGCTGTTTGACCAGGTAGTGTGTAGACGTTGACTGTTGGGCCATCTGATCCGACGTTTCCTAAGCTTCCTCCACTATTAAGTGCATTCAGAGTATCAACACCAATTCGCTTAGTTGCACTTGCATTAAGAACATATTCTTGCCCATGCACTACACCAGCAATATCACTTGTTCCAATGTTCCCTGTGTAGCCGCCTGTTTGGAATCCTGCCGCCACACTTTGAATGTTAGAGATGATACTTGCTGTTTGCGCTGCAACAGTTGCTGCTGCACTCAAATTGGCTGGAAATGGAAGTGACATAGCATTCGCAATACCCGTCTGAATAGCAACGATTGACTGTGCAATTGCGAAGGATTTTTCAACTGCAAACATTGCTTTGTAGGCAGATGATTGCTCACCACTCATTGTCTTGAGCATGTCAGAAAAAGAACCTGCAATTGCCTGTCCAGAGCCGAGAGCTAGTGCAGCACGATCAGCATGAAACTTTTGTTCACTTTCCAACATCTTCTGTTGATATTCTTCTTGTGTTATCAGCTGCCATTCAAATGCCTCTTTAATGGCTTCTCCTCTTCGAGCTGCCTCATCTTCTGCAGAAGTATCAACACCAGTTGCATCTTGATAATTCATCCATGCTTGACGTTTAGCATCATCGTTCTCAAGATCTTGTGTCTTATAAGAAGCACCAATAAGAAAGTTCTTTTCATCGCCTGTTAAACTATTGTTTAAACGTATTTGTTCACGTTCAAACTCATATTTAGCAGTGATGTTTTGCATGTCAGTTTGGAATGCAGATTGTGCATCACTCAAACGTTGAGCAGATTCAAGACGCATCCAAGAAAGCTCTTGTTGATGTTTATCTTTAGCCGCCCTATAAAATGCCTCTTTATCTTTATCAGTAATATCGGTACGAGCTGCAATTTCTTTCTTAGCCAGCTCATACTGGAAGTTAATTTTTTCCTCTTCCGTTAAGCGATATTCTGAAAGTTCAAATGCAAGTTTTGCTAAATAAAGATCCTTTTCTGTTTCATAGCGTGCTTTTGCAGTCTGTAGAAAAAGTTTCTCCTGCTCGCCAGTAAATGCAAAACGTATATCTTTCAGCTGTTTTTCATAATCAAGCTGCAACTGATATTCGCGGTCAGCAAATTCATAAATCATTCCTTCACGTATTCGCTTTTGCTCTTCTAGCGTTCTGTTTAACTCTTCCTGCGCTTTTGCAGCTGCTTTTGTTGCATCTGATACTTTATTTTGCTTATCCACCCAATCTTGAGCGCCTTTTGTAGCAGCAGTATTGGTTTTATTTGCTTGACTCATAAGGTCAGCAAGCTTAGCAGTTGATTTTGACACTGAATCATCAAAAATCTTGTCCGTTGTTTTGCTTAAGTCTTCAATTACAGATAAGTTATCTCGATAAGCCATTTTGATATAGCTGTTTTCCGCACCAGATGTTGCACCTGCTGTAATAAAGCTTTTAGCAATTTGGACACCTGGCAACTTATCAAACCAACTACTTTGTTGCGCTGCTTGGTTAGTTAACTTAAAAGAATCTAAAGCTTGGTTAGTTACACCAGCAATACTATTTGCAACTAAATTAAGCGCTGCCCATACACCATAAGCAATTGTTGCAACACCCTTCAAAGAGTTTGCTAGCACTTCACCAGCATCTGCCATTCCCCGAGCTTTCTTATCTCCATCGCTTAAAGCATCTGAGATATTTACTAATGCTGGAATAACAGAGCTTAAAATTTGTCTTTTAAGACTTTCATATTGCATATCCAACATTTTAGTTTGAACTTGTAGTTCTCTGGATGCTTTAAGTGTTTTCTCATCCATGATGATGCCAGCACGTTCAGCTGCTTCACCCCACAAGCGCATACCTTCCGCATTATTTTTTAACAATGGCAGTAACAAGGTTGAGTCAGATGCCATACTTTCCATTAGGAATGACATCTGGTCTTGAGAAAGGTTGGCTTCTTCCATTTTCTTAACAAATAAGCCCATTGACTCAGGGCCTGAAAGTTTAGAAAGTTCTTTTGCCAATTTCATAGCACCATCGGCACCTTTCTCCGTCTTTACTGCCACTTGCTCCATGAAGTCAACTAATGGGCCAGATCCAGCAGTTAGAAAGTCGCCAAAGCGTTCATTCCAATCTTTCATGATGTCACTGAGCTTTTCAGCTTCAATTCCCATCATTTGTGCGCCCACAGCCATTTTTTGGAATTCAGCAACTGATGTTTGGCTTAAATATGCGAAGCGCTCTAATTCCGCATTATGCTTTGCCATTGTGTCAGCCATTGCAATTATTGCAGTTGTTGCTCCTGCGATAGCTGTTGCAGCAATGGCGCCATATGATGCAATAAAGCCCTTCATCTTAGTAAGGCTGCCTTTGAGCTGCCCTTCTGCTTGCTTTAATGGCTCGGTGAATTTGCCAAGTCTGACAAGTAAATCAAGAGTTAATGTTCCTAGTTTAGTTGCCATCACTTTTCTCCAGCCAATAAAAAACCCGCTTTCGCGGGTTAAGTAGTTTTAAAGTTCTAGGGTTCTTTGAATCCATCAACATCAAATATAAATTGCTTTGTTCCTTCTTGAAAGAAACTAGGCTCAACTATAAGTTTCTTTGATACTTTCAGTTTTTCTATAAGCTTCTTGGCTGTTGATTCACTCTGAACAAATAAGACATCTGTATCATGCGTATCACTACCAACCATTGTCACCGCTTGAATATTTCCACTATCAAATTTGAAATTTACCTTACAGCCATCAAAGCTTGAACAAATGAATTGGCCCTTTGTGATATTAATAATTAAATCAGTTCCACTTTTACCCTTTCTAATGGTCAGGACAAGGTTTGATCCACCATTGTATGGAAACTCAAAATCAGCTTGGTTGGTACTTATCGTACGTGTTGATCTTGTTTCTGTTCCTCGCATCTCATCTTTAGAAACGTTATTAAACCAATTTTCAGGTTTTACAGGTTCAGATGTGACACTTGATGCTTGAGCACTCTCTTGTTTATCACCTTGGTTAACTGTTTTGGTCGGTTCTGCAATTTTTCCAATCACAGCAAATAAAATCATAATCCCAAAAAACCAAAGGACTATTTTTAAAAAAAGGCCCATCTTCTTAACCTTGGCCCCACACACAGGACAAGCATCTGCCTTATCACTAACTGGTGCACCGCACTCTTTACATGGTTTTATAGCCATTTCATCACCCAAAAGATCTGAACTTTATTAGTAGTTAAATTTAGTTTATTTTTGGTTTGCCCAGTAATTTATTGACTGCATCCAACACTTTCCCATCAGTGCTACGCCATTTATTAAGTGCTAATGGATTTTGCTCCCAATCTACTTTCGCAATTTGTTCTCCATTAGCATCGTATAGATCTAGTTGGATAACAGAAGTATATACCGCCATATCCCATGATCTTTGAGCTGAGTAAGTTAATCTATTTTGACATTCAGTTGGTTTGGTATCTGAATAGAATTTAGATTTAATACCATTTTCAATAAATGCTCTCTCAAGATCATTCTCAAATGAAGGAATGGTTACTTTACTGTTTCTCTCAATGCACACTTCTCTTAGTGTACTTAATTTATTAGCATCTATGGGCTTCACTGGTTTGGCTACACAACCAGCAAGCCCCAATATTAAAGTAAATAAAATAATCTTTTTCATGAAATTATCCATCTTATGAATGATGGAAATTTAACAAATTGAGCACTATTTGTCACACAAAAGAAAAACCGCTATCTCTAGCGGTATACCACCTTCTGGTAATTTTAATTCACCACATGAGCCTTCAAGAAGCTTTCCAAATCCTGAGGCACTGGTTTTGATTCGTGAGGCATGTAATTAAGGGCATCTATTTTGGTGCCCTTTTTAACTTTAGAGGAAATGTAGAGGGCAAATAAATTACCAATTGCCTGCTCTATTCGACGACCCATAAACAAAGAGCCACGTTTCTGACGGTAGACCCACCAGATATGGAACTCTTCATTGCTTAGGTTTTGCTTCGCTTCCGAGATGGTTTTTCCACCGATTCCACAGCTGACGAGTTCGCACCAGAATTCGTTTCGCTTGAATTCTTCTTCATCAACTTTCCCATGAAGTTATTCACATCATCAGAAGCAGAATAGAAGGCATTACAGACAGAAACATCACAATCCAGCACTTCTTCAATTGACTTAAAGAACGGTGTACCTTTGGCATCTTCACAAATTGACCCAAGAATACGAGCGGCTTGCAAGCGGATGCCATCAATACTTTCCAATTTAGAGTTTTCTATATCCTTAGTATCGAACTTCCATTTATAAGCCTTTAAGATTTGCTCTTGGTCTTTGAACGAGAGCTTACGGACAAATACTTGAGCTTCGTAATCTTCACCCTCTAAAGAAAAATGCACCGTCTTTTCGACTGGTGCACTTTGAGTGAGACTTACTTTTTTAAGGTTAGCTACTGTAAGTTTTTTCATTTTCCACCTTAAGCCGCTTTAGGAATGATTTGAACGCCAGTGCTACGTTGCATAGTAACTTGGTAGCTTACTAATGAATCTGCTTCAAAAGTAGGTGTAGACGGAGCTAATGAAGCTTTGTAAGTCCAGAAAGTACGCGTTGTTGGAACAGTAACCGTACCTGTTGCAATAGTTGGTTCTGCTACGCCATCACTCGCGCCAATGTAGAAAGTTAATTCTTTATGATCGTCTGCCCACTCAAGCAATTGAATATGTGTTTCATTTTCTGGATCTAGGTTGAAAGTAATTGAACCGTCACCCGGATCATTCAAACCAGTTAAATAAGCTTTCGATTTAGTTTCTTCTAAACAAGTATTTTCAAGCTTAGATGTACTATCACTGCCCAAATCAATAGCAGTAATACAGATTGCTTTAGTAATGGCCGTGCCATCAGAGATAAAAACGTTAGTACCTTGTGTACGTAAAACTGCCATGAGTAGCTACTCCTCAAATTTTAGGCAATAAAAAACCGCCTTTCGGCGGCGTGGGTTTTGGTTGATTTCTATAGGCGCTGATATTCAACGCAATTATTTAAAATTGTTGGATGTGGCTTTCCGTTCAACATAATGAATCTGGTTTCGAGTCGCTTATTAGTGCATGTCCATTCATTACGGTTTAGTTCTATTGTTGGAGATATAGACTCTTTGTAGCCCACATAAATAACTACGGTTATTAGTGAAATAACAAGGAGTGAGCATATCCAGCCGAACCAATTCAATTCTTTTAGGAAATCTCTCATTCACCGACCTCATCAAATATGGGTAGACATGGTTGAATTTGGCGGTCAATCCTCATCTTAGGGACAATAACTAACTATCGGTCTAAAAACCAATTTGCATCAAAACCGCGGACATAAAGCTTAGTTGCTTTTTCAAAATCACTAATTCGGGGATTCAAAATATAGCTTTTGGTTTCTAATGCTTTTCGAATGGCTTCACGAGCTTCATAAGCTCTTTTCTGATTTGTGTCATATACCATCACTTGATACATGACATGATCAACCTCAGCCGGACAGTCAAGATTATTTTCGGCAGGACCTCCAATGTCTTGCCAAACTGCATAAGGTGTTGGGGTATCAAGTGGTACTAAATCTTCATAAACGCGCAAATCGGTGCCTAAAATGGCTTTAACAGCCGCATCAGCATTCAAAGTTCTATAAATCGGAAGGAAGCTCATAGTTTTGATAATTCCTTTTCTAGTTCAGCATTAAATGACTGGCTGAAAGTGTCTGTTACCTTTTGGACATTGTTAGCGAGTGCTGGACGCATGAAAGGTACTGCGGGAATTTCTGACGTTCCGTATTCCAAAAAGCGCCAGTATGTAGTGTTTCCACCAGATTTAGCCGCAAGCGCAGCTCGATCTGAATAAGCATTCATTGCTGCACCACCATCCACTCCGACCCGCATAATCACAAGGCTTTTATCTCTGGACTTTCCAGAACTCACTTTAATGTTTTTCCAGATCTTCTCTACTGTTTCAGGGTCATCAATGGCTTTTGCGTTTTGTCTTGCCGCATCACGGACAATATTCATTGCTTTTCTAGATGCTCGCATTGCAGCATTGCGTATTTTGCGTGGATCCTTTAGTAAATCCATCTTCCGCAACACTTCATCCAAGCCTTCAATTTTTACATCCACATCAGCCATAAATACCTCTACTTGGGCACTTCTACCCCTTGGCTAAGCAAGAAAGTACAGTAAGTGTATGAGTCCTCGCTATCATCCAAAGCTTGGCTGTGAATAGAGAAATTTCGCCCCTTCCAAATGACTTGCATCTTTGTATTGATGTCTTCTCGATAGCGGATCTTCATCCGTGCCACAACTTCGGATTGGTCAGCCTGAGCAGCAATCAAATCTTTCGCTGATAATGGAGTGACTTTAGCCCAAAGCTTTTTGTATTCAGACCAGCCGCCTTCGATTGGGAAGCCATCGTCATCACGACCGGGTGCTGTATAAACTTGGATTGTTACTCGGTGGCGTAATTCACCTGCATTTTGACCCATAGCAACCTCACACAGCCGTTGGAGTTCGATAAGTGAATAAAAGTGCCTGAACTGGTTGTGGCATAAAATTGCCATTCACAGGTGCGTCAGATTCAGCATTTCGGTGCTTGTCGTAATATCCGACATACACAAGTACCGCTAATCGGAACTCTTCGGGATATGGCAATTCATGATGAACTGCATCGGTGTATCGCAAAACGGCAGATTCAGCTGCTTTTCGATAGATTTCCAAGTTAGTGTCATTTGAATCATCATCGTAGCGAAGGTGTTCTTTTACTTCTTCCAGAGTAACTATGCTCATTCTGTCCACTCCTTCGCGCATAACTTAAAGTTCTTATGGTCAAACTCGCCTAAATGGTCTTTTTCAACATGCCATAACGAGCCATTCTTAGTGACGAATTCACCCTTTTTGTAAGCCACATCGTCTTTAAAAACACCCTTCCAAAGCGATTTAAGCGCATTTTCACCTTCTGGCTGTTCCTCGTCAGGCTTAGATGTTTCTGTTGCTTGTGCGGCACTAGATGAAGTATTAAATGGGTCTTCTTTAGCATCCCGCTTCGCAAGGGCTTCAAGAGAATAGTTTTGTTGTTGGATCATTGGTGAGTTTCCACCCTCAACAGGCAACATACCCAACTCTGCACGGCCTTCGTTTGGTGCAATTAGCCCAGCACTTACCCCTTCTTTGAGATATGCCATCTTAGATGATTGGTTCATACGAATAAGAGCACCTAAATCTAAGAATGCTTCAACTTTAAAACTAGGTAGATCCAAACCTTCATCAAGGAGGTTTTCACGTGCTTCAATTAATGCTTGTAAACAGTCTGAATAGTAAATCTCATTAAGGTTTTCGACATTTGTCGTGCCTTGAACATCCACAACACCAACTTTAAAAGGAGGCACATTGAATGCAGTACAGACAATACGAGCTGTCACTCCCAACTGCTCAATCATTTGAGAATCTGCGGCACTAATGCCTAATGGGATGTATGTCATCCCATCACCAATTACGGCAGTCTTACCAAAGTTAGCGCCTGTGTAATTTTGGTTCCATCTAGTTTGAATCTCTTCTGCTTTTTCTTTAGTAATTGAACCCGGAGCAACTAGGATTCCACCCGGACGACTACCATTGCCAAAAAAACTTGATCCATTTTTGATGATCTTCACACCCATACCTGCTGCAATTCCACATGCAACAATTGGAGATAAGCCAACTAGAGGGTGATAAAAGGCATTAATACGGTCATGAATGATTTCAGAGGCTGGAACAATTACAGATTCGGTTTGTGTTAAGCGGTCAGTATTGAATTGATAGAAGACATTGCCGTTATCATCAACTAATGGATATACAAGGTCAGGGTTGAGTACCACCATTCGGTACACATCGCCAAAAACATCACGCAATTTCCAAACATAGGTGTTTCCGCGCAGTAGTAAACTAGAAGTCCACTGTTCTTGGAACTGTTGCCAAGTTTGATAGTTATTTGGCTTCTTTAAAACACGTAGTTTTTCTGGAACATCAACACCAACAAGAACACCTTGTTTCTTGCGCTTTAAAAGAATTGGTAATTTACCAATATCCTTTGAGATAAGACTTACACAGGCGAATACAGCATAAGATGCTACTAGGTCTTCACGTGTTAATTCATCATTTTTCTGCCAAGCACCTGAGTATGGCTCTTGCACAAACAAGCTTGTAAAAGTCTGCTCAGCATTATGGACACTTTGAAAGCTCTTTTTACCTCTAAACCAGTCAAGAATGCCCATTTTTACCGCCTTATTCGCTAGTTTTTACTTCTTTTTTAGGTTTGCTTGGTGCCTTTTTAGGTTCCTCATAAGGCTTAGCAACACCCGTTTTAATCAAGATATTTGCTTCAAAATCTGTTACTTCAAGCACATCACCCACATTGGCGTTGTGCATAACCTGTAAATATTCAATTTTCATAGCTGTTCCCATAGCTCAACAGTGAGTTTTCATTGTTCAGATATGAAAACAGCCCCTATTAAGGAGCTGTTTTAGTCAAATCACCATTAAGGTGTAGGCGTGTAGTCAATGTATGCAGCTGCAATTGCACGACGTTTTGCCCAAGTGATGAACTTCTCTACACGAATGGCAAATTTGTTTTCTTGCCATAAGTTATGAGTAGTAGAACCATCAACAAGTGTCGCTTGGTCGCTGTAAGCAACATCTACCCCACCATCTTCGGCCACCAATAGTTCACTCATTTTCACAAGAATTACTTTGTCGCCCACTGCTTGAGAGGTCACTACTGGAATACCCAATAATGAACGTGCTCCGCTAAAGTTCATGCCATTAAAGTACGTGTTACCCAATGCATCACGAAGCAATGCATATTGCATAGCGCGTGTTTCACTCATCAGGAAGTATGAATTATCTGTACTCAGGTTGGCTGTAACAAAAGCTGTGATTAGCTTCATCAAGTCAGCTTCGATTTGGGCAGCAGTACTACCAGAAGGCGTAATAGCTGTGACGCCATTTAAAATACCAACAGGTGTTGTATTTGTTTCAGCCTGAGAGCCAAGGAATGTAGTGTCGATTAAAGCTTTTGAAGCTTCAATTAAGTCATCCAAAACTAAACGGTCGATTGCAGGATCTGCACGACGCAACAACTCCTGTGTGTATACAGTAATTGCTGCAAGTTTGTGTTCATCTACTTCAACATTACCAAAAGTAGGGTTTGTAAGTGGTTTACGTGCACCTTCACCAACCCATTGTGCAGAGCCACCAGATAATTGACCGCTAATTTCAATGTTAAAAGGTACAGAACGGTAGCCTTTCAGCTTGTCAAAAATAGTTGCATTACGCAGCAACTCAATGAATTCACCTGTATATGTATCACGATGTACTAATGGTGCGGCAAAACCTGCATCTGTAGTGGTTCCAAGAGTTGCTTTTTCAACGTATTGCACAACATCTTCGCTATAACCCAACTGTTTAGCAGCATCAACAACTGTAAGTAAAGACCCTTTCTTCTGTACGTGACATGCAAGCATTTTTGCACGTGCAAATTGAGCAAATCCCATACCCTTCGGAAGGTTGGACTTTACGACAATCGGCTCTGTTGGATTTGGGTTTCCATTCGCAGCTTCTTGAGCTTCTTGTGGGTTCTGACCAGCAACAGGAGTAGCAGTAGTTGCAGCTTTCTCTCCTTGCTTAATCATTTCTTTTACACGAGCAATGTTTTTTTCAAGAGTTGCAATTTCAGCATCAATGCCGTCGATTTGCTTTTCTTCATCTTCATTAGGCGTTTGACCAGCATCAAGTGCTTTAGTCACAATACCCTGCTTTTCTGCATTTTTTTGTGCTAAAGCATCAAGAAGTTGTTTTAAATATTTGTTCATAGAGATACTCCACCCTTTGTTGGGCTGTTTAGTTTTACGACAACGTGTTTTTGCTCAGATGAATCGCCATCTGTTGCGGTTTTCTGAGGTTTATTGCCCAACGCGGCTTTGTATTCCTCGAAAGCTTTTGAATAATCTGTTGAACTGTCGCGGTTACATGGAATGGTCACTAATGAGAGTTCGTACCACTCCCAGTTGTTGAACTGGATGCCACCACCTTTGATAAATTCTGCTTGTTCCCAGTCTGCTAAGAACCCCACTGATAGGCCCTTTACCAAGCCATACTTGAGGCTTTGATATGCTTCATCGACACGGGCCTTTAAATTGCCTTCTTCTTTGATTTCGGGAATATGATCTCTACTTCGATCCCCTTATCTGTGACCTTCGCATCTATTACTTGACCAATAGGAGCGCTATGCTCATGGTGAAAAAGTAAGGGCATTGGTAATTCAAACTTCGCACCACTTGGGACCATGATGTCTTTTGCGCGATCTGCATTCGGTGTACTTGCAATACCCTTGAATGTTCGCTTTTCTTCATCTGTGCTCTTGATTTCAAAAGAGCCAAATGATTTCTGTAAGGCAGGCATTGAGCTCTCCTTTAAAAAAGAAAAAGCCCGCAAAATGCGAGCTAGGATTTAATTAATTTAGTTAGACAAAAAAGACGTTGTATTCTTTTGTGGATGGTTCAGGGTTCATCGACATGAGAGCTACTGCGTTGAAATCAGCAATTAGTGGGTCAATCTTTGCCACACCAGATTCTTGCTTACTAATCATCATGCCGTTACCTTTCATAACCACTCTTGCATTCCCTGCACACCAAGTCATAAGCTCCTGTCCAGCATGGTAGAGATTACCTTCAGCTAATTTACGCTCCATTGTCAAAATATATCCCATAAGCTTTAAGCCTTGAGGCACTGCGACAAGCTTTTCCTCTGGTATTCCTGCATCAAGTAGCCCGTCAAGCAAACCACCTAAACCAAGTGGGTCTAAGCCAATTTTGTCTAGCTTTCCAGAATCAAAAACTTTTTTTGCCATAGCAGCAAGTTGATCAATATCATCACCAACACGCTCAACAATGGTTAAACTCCCCTCGCGCACAAAATCTGTATACTTGGGTGCGTTCTCTTTACGCCTTTCAACTGCAATTTCATTGCACCATGCATGGTTCCATTTCCACCAGATCCGTGAATTGCCTTTTAACCTACCTAAAACACTAAAGCCCAGAAGGTCATCCAATCCACCACCATCTACACCAAGCTCAATTAACTCTGATTTTTCAATCAACCGCTCAAGGGTGATGCTGGCTCTAGCTTGTTGAAGCCAGTACTCTGCACCTGCCCACCGGTTAGCACGAAGATTCATGCCGATTTCAATGTTTAAATGCTTGGCCAAGAAGTCACGAAGCGATTCTTCACCCGCATCTTTGACCTTTTTAAACTCTGAAATCAGATATTCAAGGTCAACTGATGCGCCTAAGTTTGGGTTTGTGATGTAGAAGTTTTCAGGCTTTAGGTGTTCGCCCGCTTCTATCATATTTTTAGGGAATTCATAGATAAGGGGTAAAAATCCTTTATCCTCTTTTATTCCATCCCGCACATCACGGGCATAGTCCAGAAGTTGCTTAAATACACCGCATGGCACTTCATCTGACATTGTAGACAGATATATCACGCAACCTTCAGGACGTGATGCCAAACCACCTTTTGCTTCACGGAACATTGATTCAGCATTAGCACGTTTACCAAAGAGCCAAACCTCATCGATTAAAATGATTGAAGCTTTCTTCCCCGCTGCTGCATTAGATTCTGCTGCAATTACTTTTAGAGTTGCGCCAGTACCCAAATGAGTAACTGTCTTTGTGTGCTCAGACACATTGATCATTGCACTGAGTTCTTCATCCGCTCTGATAAAATCACGAATCGGATTAAAGCTATTGTCTGCAACCTCTTTTGTTGGCGCTAAAATGATTAGCTCAGCAGAAAGACGATCATTCAGCAACAAAGCAACAAGCATCACGCCTGCTGCAATAGTAGATTTTGTATTCTTCTTGGAAATCAGAAGAAAGAACTCACGGATTAGTCTTCGTTTTGTGTTTGGGTCGTATGCACCGAAAATTGCGCGGACAAACTCAATCACCCATTCCAATGTGACATCGCCCATCTTCGGGCTACCCATCACATCAACAAGAATTAATTCTTTAAATATGCGCTCTGCAACATCAGCAACTTGTGGGAATAATGGCTCACAAGGCATGAGCGACTGTTTAGCAACAATACGCTCCTCCCAGTCTGGGCAAGCGGTTGTCCATTCTGGAAGCATTGCGGTCATTTATTCTGTCCAATAAAAAACCGCCTCGAGGGCGGAATAAATTGTCTGGCAGGTTGCGAACCCTGCATGTATGGCTGAGATAAGCCGATGTTTATGGCACATTCGAAAGCCTGGCTACGCATCCCCCATACTGGTTCAGGACATTGCTTACTCTCTCACCGTGTCGCCCACGGATTCAGACAAAACTTTAACTAGGCAATTGGTTATTCAAAGTACCGAACTTGCCTGATTTTGTTGCTTGTTTAGCCGCATCCTCTTTAGTTTCTTTCTTGCCCTTTTCTGCAACTTTGCCGTGGACGTATGGGAGTGCCGCTTGTGCTGCCCGAACTCGTAGAGCCATGTCTTCAACTGGATCAGAATAGACAGATTCTAAAAACTCTAAAGGGTCAGCTAAACTCTTGGCAGCATGAATAGTTGTGTTAGTTGTTAATGGTTTAACATCGTGTTTAACAATTTGCTCAGGTGTAGCTTTTCCTAATCTTTCAAGATAAGCAATCACATCAGGGTCTTTAGCTAATCTCGCACCTGCCGCAGATGCAGTGTTTTCAGGGCATCCAGCTAAAATAGCTGCTTCTTTATTATTTTTACCTTTCTGTTTTGCGAGGGCAAATGCCTTCTTTTTTTCTGTTAAAGCCATATACCCTCCTTTAACATATTTATGATTAGGGAAATTTTTTTATAAATGAGGTGGTGGGCGGTGTCCGCGAGCTCATCGCGCTGAGGTTTTTACTCCCCCCCACTATGTTATTAATTTAACGCTCTCAACCTTTCCCCAAATTGTTTGATCTACTGTTGGCTCAGTCCAGTTTGTTGGTGCAAGCCATCTTCCACCACTTGCTGTCACACCTACAGAAGCATATGACCATCCACCCTCTTTCCAGAAGATGTAGTACAGCCCATTCTTAAGAGAGGAGACTTCTTTCTTATTCATAATCTACTCTCCTTCAACGTCTTCTCTTTATGACAAGTACCACACAAGCTCTGTAGGTTTGATTCATCATCATTGCCACCTTGTGCGATATTAATAATATGATCTAGCTCAAGGTCCATAGTAACTACACCGCAGCACTGACATGTGTACTTATCTCTTAGGTGTATCTTTGCTTTGAGTCTACGCCATGGTCGACCTCCACGACCTGAACCCCAACTACTGTGCCTTGGTGTTCTCTGTGCCTGTAGTCTCGGCTTGAGTGTTTGTAGTTTCATTTAGAATTCTCATCAGACCTAAGCGCTTTAAGTCTTTATCAGTAAGAGCTTCAATAGATAATCGGTTATCGATTACGACGGCCTCCTGTTTAAAGCCACGTTCTTTCCATGCTTCTGCAATTGCTCTACTTATCTCAGCCGTCATATTTGAATCAGTTTTAATAACACTGATAGTTGAATCTGGATGAACTTGTTCTACAGTAAAGTTGATTACTATCGGTCTTTTAAAGAAGTTAAACATAATCATCTTCCATCAAATGCAGGTGAAGGCCCTGTCTCTTTGCCTTCAAAGTCTGGAGTTAATCGGATAAGTACTTCTGCCACTTGATCAACACCTACCGTAGTTTCAACAAAACTCACTCCATGCAAGTAGCTGCCATCACTTAGTTTAACCTTTGTACCTTTACCAGACTTTCCGCCTGAGTACTCAACGTTAGTAACACTTAGATACTTAACCATATTAACCTCAATCCAATGTTCTATTCTGAATAACAGGCTGCTCTTCCTGCTCAGTAAGCTGTACTAATAATTCATTGTTCTGTTCAATCGCTGCTAGGATTATCTGATCCTTGTGCGCTACTTGCTGAATCAGTGTTGTGTTCTGCTCCACTATCTTGCTGAGTAGTTCTAGTACTTCTTTGCTTGAGCATCCGCACTCTTTGCTTGAACAGTTCGTATTGTTCTTTAATCCACTCACGACGTTCCTCACATCCTTTACATGCCATCTTTGTAGCACCACATAAGTTCATTAGGGATTAATAGCTTTGCTCCATGCATTAGACAGAATGCTTCAATCTGATTGAGATATTCATTCATTTGCTTAACTGAGCACTTCTTAGTGCTTGTAAGCTTAATTACATGATTAGCTATTGCTTTGTATTCTTCACATTCGTTTTGTTTGAGTGCCGAAATAGATGCGCACATTTGGGAATATTCAGTATCATCACGCTTGAAGATTGAAATTAAAAATCTACGTTTAAAGAAAAGGTGTTGAGCTTCTTTTGTAGATCCAACATGATCTGCAAACTGCGTCATCCATTTCCAATACAATCTATTCTGCGCATTACTTCTATCTTCTTGTTTATTCGTAATGGTGACGATTAAAGGTTTTCCTTCGGATGCAGCTTGAGCATGATTCAAATTAAGGAAATTAATTACCTTGCTGATTTCGCCATGGTTAGGTATAGGAAATATCGCTGTATTCATACCCACCTCAATAAAAAACCACCCGAGGGTGGCTTAACTTTCTAAACTACACATCCGCCTCATAAACTCTTTCGAGGCGGTTTCCATTACGTCTAGGCCATTTCCTTTATCGAATAAGAAAACTATAGAGCTATTTTCCAGTTCCATAGATATGCTGTATAAATCAGCGTTTTCCATCATCAATATGTCTTTATCTACAGCCTTTTTATATTCAGCTAGACCATTAACAAAATTAACTCTTACATGCGATTTTACTGACATTTTAATGCTCAAATTATTCATTATGAACATTATATCAAAACGGCTCATCTGGATGTTGGCGCAACATTCGCTCTGTCTTTTCCAACCACCCATCAAACAAAGCTTCCGATTCTTGTCTTGTGCCTAGCTGAAATGTGTCGAAAAGATGATGGCAACGAAAACACAGGGCTATGGTATAGATATCTGAACTTTTAGTGCCTCTACCCTTGCCGTGCTTTGAACTGTTTGAATGTGCAGCCTGTGACGGACCTTGTCCGCATCTAACGCATGGCAACAGTCGAATAGCCTTCAATCGCTTTGCATCACGCATAAAGATTACTTCTTATATTCTTCACTTGGTCTTTATGGCGCTTAATCTTCGCGTCAATATCGAGCATTTCTTTTGCTGTCATTAAACCGCGTGAAAGGTTCTGTAGCTTTTCTATTTCATTGCACAAGGCATTTAAATTCTTCTTCGCTTCTATTGTGTCCATACTCACCCCAAAAAAGAAAATCTCCCGAAGGAGATTATTTAATGTCAATTATTAGTCTTGATTGCAGGCCATTGGATTTTATAAATCTTATAACCCTAAACTCTTCCTCATAGCCATCTGACCATGTTTTGATAATCTTATCTCCACATTTAATTGGAGCATCCAAATTACCACTGTAAATCACCTTATTCTGCAAGTTACACTTATCTAGCAGAAAGACACTATCCGTATTCTTGCATACAAGTTTCAATTGAGTATTAAATAACATTTCTAACAACCATTATGTGAAAGAAAAATTATAACACATTGTTTTTTATCATTTTGCTTGCAAGCTAATGGCACGCCATGCAGGACTCGAACCCGCATCAATCACACTAGAATTATGATGTCTTATCCAATTAGACGAATGGCGTAAAAGAAAACCCCACCAATCGGCAGGGCTACAAAGATTTAACCTTTCCACACTTTCCACACTTTCTGCATTCTTTCTGATTAAACATGTCTGAGTCATACTCCCAAACGTGAATGCAAAATACTTGCTTGATGATTCGGAGCATGTGAACCTCCTATAGGCATACAAAGGAAACGTAGCTAAAGCTTTTAGAATTGTCTATCCAATTCAGCTTGATAGAGCTTTTCTTTCAAGCGGTAGCCTTCTAACTGCCAGATTTTTTCACGTGCGTTTTTATATGCGATTTCGCGTCCAATTTTCTCATCAAAGTTCTCAGGACTTGCGCATGCACTCTCACCTGTAACTGTAAAACCGTTTTCTAATGAAAGAATACAAATAGTTAAACAGCTTGCACCACAATCATTTTTATAATCATCTGCAAAGTAATCAGGCACTACATCACCATTGATAAAGCGGACAGCTTTAATTTTTGAATCGATATGTTCAGGTGTTAATCGTGGAGCATTCAAGCCTTTATCCTGAATTTCTTTTTCAAGTTTTTGTTCGTCTGACATTCTTTTTCTCGCTTTTCTCTAGGAAACAAAAAAGCCCAGTTATTCAGTAGGATAGCTGGGCTTCGTAGTACTGTGGTTTAAGGCTACTGATGTGTTAAGGGGTCGCCAAGCCCAAGTAAATACTCACCTCTTTAGGTGGTCAAACCAAGGGTAGTGCCTTGTTCAAAGCCTCGCACCCTTTCTATTACCCTATTGACTAAATAGGACACCCACTAAATTTAAGAAGCCTAGTAGGTAGCTCCAAAATGCAAAAAGCCCATCGAATGATGAGCTTTGAATGCTAGTGAACCTGACTACTCAAGCGCACTATACCAGAAATACTATACCGCGCGTTTAAACGAGTCAACACCAAAAGCATCAAAAATATTAAATTTCTGCCTAATGAGGTCGATATTACTGAAACATTCAGTACGACCACAAAATTCTTTCTTCGGTGTGTACCTGTATTTAGCTAATAGTTTTAATAATAAGGTCTCAAACCTGTAGAGCTTTTTCCTATCTCCATTCTGTAAGCTTAGAACATCAAACTTATATGGAAGCCTACTATTGTCTGGAAACCTAGCCTCTAAAGACTTAGTGGTAATTCCTATTTTATAAAATTCTTCTTGATCATCATAACAACGAATCAGATAAATCATTGCTCCCTGATCCATTAGACTTTCTTCATTACAAGCTATACATCCTCTGCCCGCTAATAGCTTTTTAGCCCTTGTTCTTATCCACCATGTTTAGGACATTTAATCTCAACAGTTGACTCAACATCCTTATCAAAGACAACCCGAGAGAAATCATAATCAAAATCCTCGTAGGTTAATTCTAGGAGTTTCATAAAATTTTGGTGACGACGTTGCATAGCTGTGGCTACGCAAGTAATATTGCGCACAGTCATTTTGGAGCCTCAATTTCAATTTGATTAGAGCCATATAGGTGTTGGTAGCACCTGTATGGCTTGCTTAATTATTATACCATAAAAGCAAATAAGCTCATGATATTCTTAATCTTTTGTCATGTGCATGTAGAAAGAATCTTGCATTTCCTACCATGATATTTACCTGTGCTTTAGATTGGTTTGTAATCCCCGCCACGGCACTTAAAGATCTATTTTCGACTTTATGCTTCACTAAACACATCAATGCGTATTTAGCCTGATAATCAACCTTTTCTGATTTCCAAATACTTCGTAACAAAGCCTGAATTTGGTCTGCCTCAAAATCATTGATCTCACAACGTATGTAAGATTTTCCTTTCGGCATCTCCTTTCCAGCCTCACGCATCAACCAATAGATCTGATTGATATGTAGACCATCTGGTAAATCACCTCCTTTCATGCGCACAGTTTCACACCAAGCGCCGAACTGCTCTAACCATCCATCTATCGTGTATTTATTCCAATCCATTACTGGTGTTGCTACTGCCGCATTCATACCCTTACCCCTACTTAAATACTGAACAACTAAATTGAGTGCCTCTTACCCAAAATACTTCTTGGTTCTTGCATACCGACTTAGCATTTAAGACAGTCCCACCTATCCCTATCACCAACAAAAGCAGGCAAAATACAACCCAAAGTAGTTCATAGTTAATATTCTTTTTCATCATGCTACCTTCGCCCGTTCCATTGCTAGTTCAATCCACTTGAGCACTAGACCTTCTTTCACTTGGTTTGTGGTGCCACGAATTACAGTCCAACCCATTGCGGCTACTGTTGAGTACTTCTCACAATCATCTGTGTAGCCTTGCCCACGTGTATGACGACCATTGCAAAATGCACCACCCTCTACTTCGACTAGGATTTGATACCCTTCAATTCGAAAGTCTGCCTTCCATCTTCTATCCGGGTTAAATCGATACTCTTGTTCGTACCCAATCTTCATGATGTCTAGTTGGCTGCAAAGCATTTGCTCGCCTTTGCTGACAGCCTTCTTAAATTTAGGTGGCACACTAGAACGAGCCACTGGTTTTGATCTAATGCGTTGAGCCTCTTTGAATGTGGTCATTGGTCGCTCCTCACAACAGAAAGAATAAGGAAGATCATGCAAATCATTAGGCAAATACCTGTGAAGCCATTCTTAAAGCTCGCAAAGAGAATGGCGTTACAGATAGTCATTACAGACTGCAATTGTTGTGTTTTATTCATCCTTCCCCCTTGAGCGCTTGCTCAACTCGCATTGCTAAACATGCACTGAGTGCACCACCTTTCTTGCAAAGTTCTAATGCCATATCCACCCGCTTTTGCAGCTCGTCACGTTCATGGGTAAGAATTAATGTTTTCTCGAATAATTTGATTTCTCTTTTGTGGATTTCCTGTGCATGGTTTTGCAGCCCCTCCACTTTCGCTTGCTGGTAAGCGTAACCTCTGTGAGCCATCTCTACATCACGATCCCTATATTCATCAAACTGACGTTCAAAAATGTAATAATCCAAATTTGCCGCAGATAAAGCCTTGCCTGTTGGTGTGGATAAAAACCAATTTTCAAACTCTTCTCTACACTTCTCCATCACACATCCTCCACTTTGCAATTCGGCGAAATGTGGTTTTCTGGTTTGTCTAGGGTTTCGCAGTCAATGCGGTGGCCTGCTGCTATTTCTTCAGGCTCAGCACGTCTGAATCTATTCTTCTCTACCCAATGCTCCCCGTCGTTTAAAACCAAACCCCAATCATCAATAAATCCAGTAATCTTTTTAATAGTTAAGTATTTAGCTTCTAAACCATCATCAGTACAAACCACTAAATCGCCTGTTTGAAATTCCTTATACTCACTCATGGCTGGCTCCTTATTTGATCTTAGGTTTCTTGCGTTTGCCGCGACCTTGCCACTCTTCACGCTGCGTATGGCTTGCGGTGTTATCTGCCCATCTAGGTTGAGCCAACGCCCAAAGGCCAATGGCATATCCCATGCTTAATTTATTTTTCTTACTCATCCCCGCCTCCGTATATTGATTCGTATGCTGCAATAGCGGCTAGCAATGGCTGGTTATATACAAAACAATCTTTATGAGCTTCTGAACGTGCTGCTTTTATTCCACCTAAGCTATTTACTAAATCAACCGACTCCACCAGACGCTTGAGATCGGAAAGATCGATAAGCACGTTGATGTATTCAATCCAAGCTGCGTTTTCGGTCCAACCCTCTGAGCTTAATGAATCAAAATTAACTAAATGACTCTCTTTAGGTTCCGCTTGAGCTTGTTGTAAGTGCTCCTGATCAATGTTCTTCACATATTCGTTGTTGTCTTTGTGATAGAACTCAGCACCTTCTGGAGACTCGTTAATAAGTCGTTTAGCCTCTGACAAGCCCCACTCACGAATAAACTGTTCTGGTTTCATTAGAAGTCACCTCCGCTTAACATAGTCTTTAATCCACCATCAACAGCTACTAACTCTTGCTGATCCGAACCACTATCGCTGTGTGAATTTCCAAGCATTAGTAATATTCCATCATTAGCACTGTAATACTCTGCATCTGGAAAACTTTTGCGGATTTCCTTCATAAGCTTTTCTAGACCTTTGGTTAACGTCTTAAAGCGCTTTTCAAAGTTAGGGTTAGCCTCATTTAGTAAGTCATTAGCATCAACATCACCACCAGCGATTGCGTTCAATACATCTTCTTCTGTCATGTACATTTTCATACCGCCTCCTTGTCATGTCTGGTCATGATCTCTAAGCGTTTAATCTCATCACTGATGTACCAAACAGCCTTTTGCAGATCTTGGATTTGACTATCTGAATCTTTTAAACCATTGCGCCATAAATACTTGATTGCATTACCAATATTGAAGTTACGGTGTCTTGTGATCTGAATACACTCAACTCCACTTGGATCACTGGTGTAATGCTTAGGGTGATTAACATTGTCAGTCATGCCACTAACTCCTTAATCACCATGATCTCTTTCCCTTTCATAAGCCGCTTGTATAGGCTCAACGTGCATTTACGTGTATTACGCGCAAGAGAGATAAGCGAAGGAGATACATTTGCCACTTTGGCTAATTGCTGCTGTCTTCCATGTACCTTAGAGATCCAATCAACTAAACCGTCTAAGCAATCTTTACTAACGAACGTATGTTTAAGTGATGGATCAACTTCCAATTCAAACAACTCATCGTTAAGCAATTCCATTTCCATTTGCATTCTTAAAAATCTAATGATTTCGGTTTTAAGCTGATGTTCTGTTCCACTCTCAAAAGCATCACGTACAGCCTTAACAACACACATCTCGTAAGGTGGGCGATTCTTTAACATCGCTATTTTGTTCAAGTTGTTTCTTACTTCAGTTAGAGTCATGCTGCACCACCAAATATTTGTTTTGCTTTATCAGTAGCCATGTAGCCACGTGGAATAGAACCGTCTTAAATTAAGTAGCCTGACTTAACCAATGCGTTGAGTTGTCGTTGTGCACAGCGCTTTGAAACACCTGTAATGCGCTCATAGTCTTGGCTTGACTTACGGCCTGTCTCTTTTGTGACAACAAGCATGAAAGACACCAATGAATCGAACATTGCACTCATAGTTTTATTAACTGAACTTTCACACCAATCGACTGTTTGATTATCTAGAGGATGTTTCACGCTGCACCTCTCAACGCCATAGGCAACTTAAGACCATCGGCTTGAAGCATTTGCTTAAATTCTTCTTTCTGGTCGAATGGATCGGGCCAATATTCAGTGTCGGGTTTGAGTTCCCAAGGTTGAACTTCCTTAATTTCCTCAGCCATTTTGTTGACTGGTGCTTGGATCTTTAGCTTTTCGCGCAACTCCGCAATTGCCTTTTGTGCAATCGTTTTGTATCGCTCGTTATCTGCCTGCTGCTCTTCCTTGGTTTGCTTGTGCTCAAGTTGAAGCTGTGTTTCTTGAGTAGTGAGAAAACCTGCTACCTCAGCCTGTTTGATTGCTGTAATGCGCTGATCTGGGTCTAAACCTAAGCTCACGTTGTAGACTGGTTTTAACCCTTGATCTTTTGCTTCAGTCACCAAACGATCGTAGATAGAAACAAAGATCTTCTTAGCTTCTGCTAATTGGAACTTGTCACCAGTTGCAACCAAATCAGCACACTTTTCGAATGCTTTAGCGGCTTGCTCTGTCCAAACCACAGTCATTTCACGACCAGTGCCATATTCGATTGAGTTTTTAGCTATTGCCCACGCTTCATGTGAATCTAACCAATCAGATGCTTTAGGCTCACACCAAGAACGAAACTCAGGAATTGATGGGCAGAAAGTTGATTTCATCATCTTGGTTACACCACGTTTGAAATCTTCTGCTGTTAATCCTTGAAAGCACTCAACCATTGATTCAGCGATATCCTTAGGATCCACACCCGCCCATTGATCTGCGAATTTCTTTCCGTAAAACCCACGCATTTTCCCGATTAGGCGAATAGCGTCTTCAAAGGTGAACTCACGCATGACCCACCTCCTCAATCATCATCGACTTTTTTGGTGTGACATCTCGAAAGCTTGTGCCACCATTGAGGAACTCATCCCACTTTGCTTGTTCTGAAATGGTTTGTTGTACAACAGGTTGATGAGCTTGTTGCTTTACTCGGTTTTGAAACCAGTCTGCTCTAAATGAACCCCAGTCCTGCTTAGCAGCGAATTCAAGTGCTTCGATGACAGTAAGTTGAACAAGTGCTGCCTGCTCTTTAATTTCATCCATGGCAACATCTGAGAATGCTTTACCATTTCGTTTTTCAATGATTGGTTGAGCAAACTTCACATCAAGACCAAGGGAAACAAGTTCGTTGATTGCAGCTTGTTTTTTAGTGATGCGAGGTGTTTTAGCCTTTGCACTCGTTTGTGAAGATTCTTCTTCACTAATATCTATACTGGTTATTGGTTTATGGTTTATGGTTAATGGTTTATGGTTAGGTGACGCTTCGTGCTCTTTTTCACACGTTTCGTGCACGTTTGGTGACGAGTCGTTTGCAAAACGTTTACCGTTCTTGCGTTTTTCCTCTCGTTCTTTGGCAATTCGTGCATTATTTTCAGCTTTAGACTTATAAGCATCTAACTCTTCTTTAATGCGGTTTTGCACATAACGATCATCATCTTGCAGTTCAAAGAACTTGCTCAATACGAATTTAACTGCTGTGATTTCTGCTTCATCACGTGCCCAAGTCCAATCTAGAGCCTCCTCTAAAGTTGGGAACTCTTCACGGTCATAAATAGCATCAAGCAGCTGGTTATAGGCACCATGCTCAAGCATAGTCAAACGACCTGCTTTCTTTGCATAATCACCTAGATTGCGCTTGTAGTAATGCACTACTCACCTCCTTGAACGGAGAGGGCTTGTTCTGTTAGTATTTGTTTGTTCATATGACTTACCTTGTTTGAACATGAAGCCTGATCTAGTACATCAGGCTTTTTTAATTTCTAATATTTGAGATTCTGGGTTTACCCCAAGTTTCCCAACTAATCCTAAACGCTCCCTTTTCTTCCTATTTTTTTCAGCTCTTTTAAGCATTAAGCTAACCTCATGATATTCACCCATAATGGCTTTCTCTAAGAGGATTACAGCTTGATGCGCATAGTCTTTACCACGTACATCAGAGATCAATCTCAAACGTTCCATCATGTCTGGGAGCATCTTCAAACGAAGATCTTCTTTCTCAAGACTCATGACACCCTCTTAACTGGTAGTGTTGGTTCTTGTTCAAGCAACTTAAATGCAGCAGCTTCGGGTACATATTCACCCCACTGGTAAACTGCTTGACGGCTAATTTTTAAGAGTTTTGCGATCTTTGGCGCATTGAACCGAGCCAAAACATCAGATGTTTTCATCTCAATTCGCATAATTAATTCCAATTTCAACTTTACTTTGTCAAGTCTACTTTACTGTTAAAAGTTTAGCAAGCTTTACAAACGAAAAGTTAAGATTTCTTTACATTTTGTTTATGGCAATAGCCATGAGATTTACACTATGAGTACTCTTCAAGAGCGAATGTCTTTAGCTATAAAGCACTATGAATCTGAGACAGGTAAAAGATTCAAAAATACTGAACTGGCTAGGTTTGCGGGCGTGAGCAGAGCTAATGTTGGGTTGTGGGTAAATGGCCCAACACAAGAGTTAGAGGGGTCAAATTTAGTTAAAGCGGCTGAGTTTTTAGGGGTTTCTAAAGATTGGCTTGCTGGTCAAAGTAACAAAATGATTGCCGCACAGCTGGATGGCGGTGGTTCACAATTAAACGTTATAGATATTGAAGCCTTTAAGCAGAAGTACAATATTCCAGATAGTGAAGATGCTGTTAAGTTTGTTCAAACTCCAGTTAAGCCATTCCCTATTCAAAAAAGATATGTGCCTGTTAAGGCTTATTCAAAGATGGGCATGGATGGGTATTTTACGGATATGGGATATGATGGAAATGCTGGTGATGGCTATGTTCCAACACATACGGGGGGTGATAGAGCTTACGGCATAAAGGGAACTGGAGACTCAATGTTTCCAGCAATTCGTAATGGCTGGTATGTTGTATGCGACCCTGATGCTGAGCTTGTGCCAAATGAATTTGTCCAGGTGTGCTTAAAGGATGGTAGATGCACAATTAAAGAATTTGTCGGCATAAATGGAGGGGTTTTAAGCCTGCTTTCCGTGAATGGTGGTGAGCGATTTTTCTTTGAAATGGATGAGGTAGAAAGCATTACAGCTATTACAGATATCGTGCCACCAAGTCAGCACAGACAAGAACATCCCTATTCACATTGAATTAGAAATTATTAGATAGCCCACCCTGTGTGGGTTTTCTTTTGCCTATTAAATATTTTGTTTAGAGTAATTTACAATAATCTGTAAATACCTCTTTACAACAAATAATATGTAAAGTATTCTTTACTCATTCCTTAATAAAAAGCACGCTAGACCGACTAAAACCTGCGTGCTTTTACTCAATGAGTGAGATAAGTATGAATCAAAGAATTGAAAAGTACAAGTTTAGCCAGGCCTTTCGGGATGGCTCGAAAGCATTCGTAGCTTTCTGGATTATCACCTTCATTGCATTTGCTTTCTTAAAAAGCTGTGCCGATGAGCAACATGTAAACGAACTCAAAGCAAAACAGAACATGTATGTCCGCGTTCAGGTTGAGGGGGTGAAGTGATGTCTAATCTATCTACTAATGTTCTTTCAATACTAAGTGCATCTCGAATTGAAGGTAATAAGGTTTTTCTTCCAGATATTCAACTTGATCGCAAGTCTTATCAAGACGTGAATAAAGTTTTTGATGCTCTAGGTGGTAAATGGAGCAAGAAGGATAAAGCTCATTTATTCAATGATGATCCTACTGAACAATTGGAAGAAGTTATTTTATTAGGCCGCATTGAACGCAAGAAAAATCCTCTCAAGGAACTAGGTTTCTTTCCTACTCCTGATGATCTAGCACGTTATGTGGTATCTCAAGCGGATATTAATCATGACCAATTTATCCTTGAGCCTTCAGCGGGTTCTGGACAATTACTTAAGGCACTTAATGTAACTGACAAAGATATTCATACAGCTTGTTATGAAATAAATCCAGACATGAAGGAAGGACTAGAAGTTCTTGCAGACGAAGTAAACATTTGTGACTTCATGCTTGCTAATCCTGAGCCTAAGTATGATCGAGTGGTGATGAACCCTCCATTCAACAAAGCGCGTGCAGATATTCATCATGTTCTTCACGCTTTCAAATTCCTTAAACCAGGTGGGCGTTTGGTTGCAATTATGCCTTCAGGTGTTCGTTTTCGTGATGACAAACTTACCAATGAATTTAGAGCTTTAGTTCATTCAAACGGAGCGATTGAAGATCTTCCAGAAGGTTCATTTAAAGAATCTGGAACTCAAGTAAATACAGTATTGGTGACTTTGTACAAGGAGCCCTCTCATGGATAACTACAAAAAACGTGAGTTTCTAGAACCTCAAGAAGATGGCACTTACAAGCTCATTGAGTGGTCTTGTTTGACTTGTCCACCTGAGGACTATGTTGAGATTCCAGAAGGTGCGGAATTCTACATGCAGATGCGAGTAGGCCTAAAAGCTGGTTGTCAATTTTTCTTCAAGTTTGATGATGAAGACCTTCGCGTACTTTCAGGATCAGGTTGGCAGCATGCTTCTTATGACTCTATTCAAGAGTATGTAGATGAAGGCGATCAACTTTTATGGAGTCGTGAAACTGTCAAAAAAGACCCAGCCTTGATTAGCGGTGCGGAGGCGAAGCTTGCTTGGGCTAAGGGTAAGGATGTCCAGATTAGTCACAAAGAACTAGATGGTATTGATTGGACTGATCTCCATGGATCTCTAATGCTTAGTGTTTTTGAAGCAGACCATATGTACATTTTTCGCCTCAAACCCAAAACCATCAAGCTTGAGCTTGAGCTGCCGAAGCCTTTTGAGCCGAAGTTGGGTGATTTGTATTGGTGTATCGCTATGACAAATCTTCGAGGGTATACGCAAAAGGTCTACAAAGATGATGGCGATGATGAGTGCTTAATTCATCTAGGAGCCTACCGCACCGAAGAAGAAATCAAGCAAGTCGTAGAGCAACTCAGAAAGATACGAGGTGCATCATGATCATAGCAATTTTAGATATCGTGCTGTTTAACCTCATCTTGGCGGTTCACTGGGGGGTTATCTAATGAATATGTTAGCCAATATCTCGTTTGATGCCGCTGTATTCACAAGCCTTGAAGCAACGAACGTTGAAGTGATTAATGATGAGATTTACTTCTCTCTGATCTGTTCGGGCAAAGAACACATCTATGTTGTTGGCAAATGTAGAGGCATAGAGAAAGAAGGCTCTTTTGAGTGGGATGAAGGTAATCCTGAATATGCTCAAGACGTGGCATTCACAATGCTTCAAGTGACTGAATTTTGCCGCCCTCATGTAGAAGACTACGAATTTGTAGACGCTATAGATGGTCAGCCATTCGCCTTAACTTCAACTCAGATTCAAGCAATAAATGAAGAGTTAGAAGAACTGGCAAGAGAAGAAAAGATAACTGAATTAAAGAAGGATGCAGCTTAATGAACGCACAAGTTAATGAATTACAAGTAATAGAACAAAACATGATTGTGGCAGCTTTCGGCAAAGAAAATGGTGTTCAAGAACTATTCAATCGCATGGCTGAGCAAGCACGTTCAATTGTTCCTGATGTTTCTACTAAAAAAGGTCGTGATGCTATTGCCTCTCAAGCTTATAAGGTAAGTAAGTCTAAAACTGCAGTAGATAACCATGGTAAAGATTTAGTTGCAGGTATTAAAGCACAAGCTGCTGTGATTGATCGCGACCGTAAAGCATGGCGTGATCAGTGTGATGCTTTACGTGATGAAATCCGTAAGCCACTAGATGAATGGGAAAAAGCTGAAGAAGATCGAATTCAGTCAATTAAAAATCGAATCTCTAATTTTGATGCTGGTCGCGTTGATACCTTCTCAACTAGCGAGCTTATTCAGACAATCATAAGTGAAGTTGAGGCAACGGCAATTGATGAAAGCTTTGCTGAATTTGCCAATGAAGCAGCAATCAAAAAAGATGCGGCCCTTAGCTCATATAAAAAATCACTTGAAATTGCATTAAAACGTGAAGCTGAACAAGCAGAGTTAGAGCGCCTACGCAAATCTGAACAAGAACGTTTACAACGTGAACACGAAGAACGTATTGCACATGAAGCAGCTGAAAGAGCCCGTCTAGAAGCTGAGCGTAAAGCTAAAGAAGAAGCCGAACGTGTAGAACGTGAAAAGCAAGAAGCTATTGCTAAAGCAGAGCGTGAAAAACGCGAAGCTGCTGAACGTGAAGCCCGTTTAGTTGCTGAAAAAGAAGCTGCTGAATTACGTGCACAACATGCAGCAGAAGCAGAACGTAAACGTATTGAAGCTGAACAAGCTGCGAAGCTAGAGGCTGAACGCAAAGCAGAAGAAGCGCGCCAAGCCAATCAGGCACACCGTAAAAAAATCTGTAATGAGGCTCTAAAAGGCCTATTGACATTGGGTATTGATGAAGCAAAAGGAAAAGAGATTTTGCAAGCAATCAATAAAGGCTTGGTTCCACACGTATCTATTAAGTTTTGAGGATTAGAACATGAACGCACCTGTACAAAGCAACATCGTTCAAGCTCAAATGCACAAAGTGGCATTGGCTTTCGATATGGTTGATGTAGATCCTGAACAATTAAAGAAAACCCTTACAGATACAGTTTTTAAAGGGGCTAATGATGTTCAGTTGGTTAGTCTCCTAATTGTTGCTAACCAATATAAACTCAACCCTTTCACAAAAGAAATTTATGCATTCCCTGCAAAAGGTGGTGGCATTGTTCCTGTAGTTGGTGTTGATGGTTGGGCACGAATTATTAATGACAATCCTGTATGTGATGGCATTCAGTTTGAACAAGACGACGAATCATGCACATGCAAGATTTTCCGTAAAGACCGCAACCACCCTACTGTTGTGACTGAATACTTGTCTGAATGTCAGGGAAATTCTGAGCCTTGGAAGAAGTATCCAAAGCGCATGTTGCGCCATAAGGCTTTGATTCAATGTGCCCGTGTTGCCTTTGGCTTCTCAGGTATTTATGACGAAGACGAGGCTCGTCGTATTGATGATTGCCAAACTTCTACAGTTAAGACTGTTGGTTCAGATGTTCCACAAGGTTATGAAGTTTATGAACAACAGCATTTAGACATTATGCGCGCTTTGGCAATGGAAGGCACAGAAGCCTTGCAAACTGGCTACGCTGAATTGCCTCAAGGTGACTGCAAAAAATACTTCTGGACTAAGCATAGCGCTTCATTAAAAGAAGCAGCTCAACATGCTGACCAACCACAAGGACAAGTGTATGAACATTCTCCAGCGTAGTGAAGATTGGCATTCGGAACGCTGTGGGAAAGTCACAGCAAGCCGAGTAAAGGATTTAAATGCAAAGCCAAATAAAGGCAAAGCTTTAAATGCATTAGGTTTAACTATTCTAGCTGAGCGCCTAACTGGCGTTCAGAAGGAAATCTTCACAAACTCAGCAATGCAATGGGGTATCGATAATGAGCCTCATGCAATTGCGGCTTATGAAAATGAAACGGGTAACTTTGTAGTCGGAACAGGCTTAATTGACCACCCTTTCATTGAAATGTTCGGGGCTTCACCAGATGGCCTAGTTAATGATGATGGACAAATAGAAGTTAAGTGTCCAGACACTACAACGCATTTAAATACCCTTCTGACTAAGCAAGTTCCAGATGAGTACATCCCTCAAATTACTTGTCAGTTGGCTTGTACTCGTCGTGAATGGTGTGACTTTGTGAGCTACGATCCACGTCTACCAGAAGGACTACAGATAATTATTATTCGTGTCTATGCCAAAGACCTAGACATTAAAGGCTTAGAAGAAAATGTACGCCAATTCAATAAACAGATTGATGAGGCAATTGAAGAATTAAAGGTGGCAGCATGACAGATTTGAATAAGGAAAGAGAGCTAGAACTTTTCAATGCATTTGTTGAGAAGAATCTACCTGAACTTTTTGAAAAGCATACCAATGGTAATTATTTTGCAAAAGTAACTTATCACTCAATGTTTGGCGCTTGGTTGGGAGCCAAAGCTCAGGCGGTGCCAGTCTGGATATCGACAGACTTTATGCTACCAAATGAAGGTGAAGCAGTTCTGTTCATAGATAAAAACAACGTCATTCATGATGGTTATTTAAATACTGATTATGTCGATGGGCCATATGGTGAGAATGGTGAAGACTTTGGTGACGATCAAACACTATGGGCTTCAAATTCAAATGGCGATGAATTCTTACCAAGTGAAATTAAATCTTGGATGCATAGACCTAGCAGTCCAAGTGCAAGCGAATCGGGAGCTGAGGGATGAGTGAATTATATAGCAGCCAAGCTGTCAAAGATGTACTTAATGAAAGAGAACGTCAGATCCAAATCAAAGGCTGGACAAATGAGCATGATGATGTGTACAGCAAGAACGAATTAACACGAGCCGCAGCAAGTTATACAACTAATGTTATTCACAGAGGATGGACTTTTCTAGCTCAACCGGTTGGTGTGTATCAATCAGAAGAGGCCCCTGAATATTGGCCTTGGGATGATTGCTATTGGAAACCTAAAAGCCCAAGACAAGATCTAGTTCGAGCAGCAGCATTATTAATAGCAGAAATTGAGCGTCTTGATAGAGAAGTTAAAGCGGAAAGTAAGGAGGGGTGAAATGGGACACGTAGTTAAAATCGAAGCTAGTATTCTAGAAAAGATTGTTGCTGTAGCTGAACGAATTGCTCAATCAAAGGAAGAGCGCCGAGTAGGTCGTGCTGAGTTTGCTCACATGCTTAACATTGAACCAGAAACTCTAGATAGTCGAATCAGAGAAGGTAGATACCAAAAACCATTTAAGGATGGAAGGAAAAGTTACTGGATGCTTTCTTATGTACAATCAGTCGTTACAGACATAAAAGAATCTGATAAAGTAGCCACCTATTGAGGTGGCATTATTTTATCCAAATATATAGGTACTTTCTCAATCTTGAGTACCAAATTGAGTATCAAAACCACATCAAACTAAAATATCCTTATTTATTAGTGAGTTAAATCTAAAATGCTTCTAATGATCGAAAAGAAGCATTAGACAAACCTAGAAAAATCTAACAAAATTTATAAATGTGCAAATTACTGAAAATTATTAAAAAGACAAACCTAAACAAATCTAGACAAACTA
>Ga0157370_10000697_pt1 | contig 42010 bp, 66 predicted proteins | sample C35metaG_FD_113463 | JGI IMG/M metagenome (GOLD analysis project Ga0157370, IMG submission 113463) | Corn rhizosphere microbial communities from Kellogg Biological Station, Michigan, USA - C3-5 metaG | ecosystem: Host-associated > Plants > Roots > Rhizosphere > Soil | place: USA: Michigan...
CAATGTCTGTGAGAATTGAAGCAACGCTGCCGGATAGTTTTTGCAAGGCCTGCATAATCGTATCGGTAGCAGCAACGGCAACGTGAGTAGTTCCAGCCACAAACCCAGTAAGTAATGCACCAACTGTCCGGGCTAATGTCCAGTACTTATTAGTACTTCCCTCTGGCACATTGTCTGTGGTGCCAGGACTTGCTACAAGTTCAATGTATGTCGACCCGCTCCACCTGTATTGAGCGTTTGTATCCAAGGCGATGTAAATCTTCCCTGTCTCGCCTGTCCCTGGGAATGTAGCAAGATTTGCGTATTCTAAAACATCATCTACATACGAAGGCAGATATACAGAATCAATCAGCGAACTTGAATTAAGCGGAACTACACCATTTGCAGCGCCCTTTTCAGTTGTTGCTATCCTTGCGCCAATCGCAGCCAATTGAGCTGTTGAAACTGGCTTATTAGCATCTGAAGTATTATCAACCTGGCTTAATCCCACTGCAATTTTATCAAGCAGGGCCAAGGTCTTATTCCCTCTAAAGTATTCCGATGCCAGTCCGGTTGGTAACAAATCCTCTTTGTCTGATAGCGCTGAATTAACAGCTGATTTACTAGGTGCTACGGTTGTGCTTGCAGTTAAGTTATTCTCAACTTTTGCATCAGCATAAGCATTTGAGGCGGTGTTATTAGCGTTGTCACCTGTATTGCTGCCCGACAAAGTAGTAATACCTAAAGCAGCACGTATCTCCGCGCCTGTCATTGAACCTCCGCCACCACCACCAGAATTTCCGTCAGCTCCAAACCCAATAACATAGTATAACTTCTGGCCCTGGTTATCTATGGTAAGGATGTTTTTTGTATCCTCATCATACCAAGCATTGGCAGGAAAATAAGTGTTAGTGCCAATGATTGCTGGGTTAGGCATCGAAAGCTGAACGGTTGTAAACTCCAAAGCTCCATGCTTCTGTAAATACGTTCGTCCATCAGCATCACCAGGTACAGGATCTGTGTCCCATGTTATAATCAAAGGATCATCAGAAGCTTCCAATGTGCCTGACGTTGGTGTGCCTGACGAGCCCCCAGTATTTTTAGCGCCAATAACACTCCATGTTGCTGTGCCTGGCACTACATAGTCAAACGGGAAAGTATTTGCCTCTACTTGACTAATGTAATTTTTAAATGGTGCATTGGTATCAACAACAAAATCTCCCAAGTCGTATGTTTCACCAGAATCATAGGGAAACTTATATGGACCAATATGCTCCCATTCACCAGGACTTGTCTCAGGCGTATTGCCTAAATTTGCATTAACAAGCGATTTGTAAACGTGATACCCGCTGCCTCCAAGGTTTCGCCATACATAAATATCAGTAGCGTACGAAATAACATTGTTCCACTCATTTGGAGCGCCATCAACACCGGTATAATGCCAGGCAGTTTCACCAGTACCATTTAAAGTAGGTTCAGTTATGTTATTTACAATTTCAGAACGAAATAAATACTCAGTTCCATCTATAATATGACTTCTGTACTCATTTAATCCAGTAGGCTCTCCTTCAACCCATGGCTTTAAAACACTGCCACTGGTCGCAATATCTAACTCGCCGCGTGTAATTAGCGATAGTGGATCGCTCAAGTCATAAGCACCACCATATCTAAGAGGGTTTTTTACAGTAATAAACCCAAGCTTACTAAGAATGGTGTTTACCTGAAATTTAAAAGACTTTAAATCGTGCTTACTCATAACATGACTTTAATGATATTTGTCATAAAATTAGTTAAAATTATTCATTTTCGTTCATATTGGTCACAAACCATGTAGCTAATGATGGCTGCATGTTATTATGAGCAAAACCTTTACCGAAAGTTCCAACTGGCTTATCAAATGGACCAGACCTATTATAACCAACCCCTCCCCCATATTGATTGTTGTCGATGCCACCAACTCCCTGCCCCATTACGGTAACTACAGGCAATTCATCCTGTGTTAACGTATGTGTCTTTTCTCCAAATACTTTTTTGGCCTCATTTAAATTCGGGTCTGTAGGGTCTACTCCCACCGGAGCTAAACCGGTGTAATTAGTGCTGCCGTTACGGCCATCAGCTATAACCCATCCTACCCATTTCGTATTTTCCCTACCCAGGCCTGTTGCAATATCGAAGTCAAGATCAAATTCACCAGGGAAAGTTTCGACATACATAATTGTCGCGTTCTTACCAAGATTGATAACAGGTGCTGGGTTCGGATTGTTACCTATACTTACCGGATCCACATCTGTCTGCAGGTAAATAAACTGAATATCAACATCTACATCAGGACCATCTAAGCCGGTCACATATACTATTGTTGTGCCGGTAAACCAATATGGGACGGTCTGTATGAATTTTGCATCGTCAACATCGAACTCCCCTATTTCATCCCCGCCTGGTGTAACTCCAAATTTTACCGTCAAGTCACCAGCAGGACCTCGTTTAGTTATTAATATCTGTTCAAGCAGGGATGCCGACTTGAATACTCCCGGTACATTAAAGTTGTCCGATTTGTTGAAATGATCTGATCGTTGAGCCATTGGATAAAAAATATTGTCCTCATCTTCCGAAGGGACTGTTTTATACTTGGTGAAATTATTGTTCGCAGGCTGTATGTCTATGCTCGCCCCAGCGAATGAGTTATCGTCATTGGTTGAAATCTCGTAGTCACTACCTTCTACAATCTGGTAGTAGATGTTATTATACTTTACCTGGTCAACAGATTGAATAAAATTAACCTTGTCAATAACCCATGGCGGCAACCCTACCCTGTAGCCAAGATAGAATTTGAACTTCCTGAATGGCGTAGCGCTCAACAGTGTTGAATTTACGCTTTGATCGACATAAATAGCCCGATTGTTACCAGGCGAATAGTCTTTTATAGCTGATTCTACCCTGAAATTAAACACTATACCAGTTTCAAATATGACATCTAGGTCATTCACGCTGTTTTTATATTGCAGAAGTAGCGTATTTTCCTGGGTTTGGCTTACACATATAGGCTCAGACATGATTAGATGCTCATCGTCATTTTCATCCGTATAGCTGAATTCTGTGTAATATTTGCCAACAGGCAAGGTAATAAACTCAAATTCCAGCTCATAAACCTTGAATGTCTGACCTACTATGACTGTAGGTTTTTCGGACCATGAAGCAGTTCCTATAATGGCATCAGTAACAATGTCTCTGAATAGTAGATCCGTCGGTTCAAAATCCGACACTATCTGGAGCCTTAACACATCTGATACCTGCCACTTCTGGAAATAGCATTTAGGGTTTTGATAACTCAATACCTGGTCAACAGCGAAATTACCGTCAAAGCTATTGTTTATGTTTGACGTGTCAATAAAACGTAAAGGGTTGAGTATTGCTATATTGAACATCTATGTTAAGTTTAGAAGGTTATTGTCTGGGGTTAATAATAATTCGAGTTCTTGCTCTGTATTCCTGGCTATATCGATTGAAGCATTTAGGATAAATCCCTTTAGGGTAACTCCTTTCCACACAAAAGATATGTATCCGAAGGGCATGGTGTCAAACAGAATCCTGGCCCCAAAAGGTAAAGAGCATGAAATTGTTGCCAGGTGGGGGATAAAATATTTTTGAGGTAATGAAGAAACCTGTATGTTTTCGTTCTCCTTAACCCCTACACTATCAATTACTGTTCGTAATTCAGCATTCTTTTCCGCGCTGGCAAAGTTTATATAATACCCATCCATTTTGTCCAGGACGCTTCTTAAATAAGCGCCATGCCTTAATAGGTTTTTCTTGGGGGTTATTCTTAAATTGTAAGACCCGGCACCAACTCCATCTGGCAATCCGGTTACACTTTGGTATGACGAACCTAAAATAGGCCGGTACAATTCCCCGTCCTTGTAACAGTCTATAATGAATGTGTCGTTATCACTGCTTGTGTCGTTGGATTTTTTTGGAGCATCGGTTTTCTTAATGTTATAGTCTACCCGCATTTTTTCTATGCCGTATTGATCTGCCCTGGCTTCACTTACCCAATCCATTGTAGTTTGAACCCTGGTTATTGGCCATTCCCACTCCTGACCTGAATTGTATTCCTCAAGGCCGTTCTTTTCGTCTGTATTACCGTCATCATAACCAACCTTTGCTCCACTCGCCATGTACGATTCCGCGCATTTAATGCGGCATTTTGATACCTGGCCTACATTGCATATTTGCAAGTTACGGGTAAAGTACGACCTTAATTCAAGTCGAATAGCGTTGTTTTCCACCCCTAATCCTGTGTCATCGATGCTATTTAGCGTCTGAAATAATTGTTTAAGTGAAAACTGTATTTTGGCGTTCTCAATCTCACGTATAGCGTTTCCAGACGTAAATATTAAGTTCTCCCATGTGGTGGAAAGCAGGTTAGATATTGCCTCAGTGCCTGGTGTAACCCTGCGCATAACTCTTTTGAAGAAATCAGCAGCTTTTATCCCCTTGCATTTTGACGGGTCTGATACAGAATTGTAACCTGCAGTGAAGCTTGTAGATTCTGAAATTGTTAGCCTGTTGCTACCGGTTCCGTTCGTCCTGAAGTAGAGGAACAGCTTCTGGCCGGCAGTCATGTTTATGGTCTTATCAAACTCCACGTCATAACTACCACCTACACTTGCTGATGGATCGGAATATATAGTTTCTACAGTAGTATTCGTTTGGTCCTTAATTAATATCGCAAACCCAGGGCCACCATTGAACAGGAAGTAACTGCCCTTTACCCGACCTTTTATTGTTACCTGTTGGTTTCTTGTAGCACGCAGAAACCAGTTTCCACTATCAGCAAATGACGTATCTCCTACAGCCTGAAATGATGTGCTTTGAGACTCAACAAATCCGGATTGAAAAGACCCTGATGTGATAGATACCTCTGGAATAAACCGATTTTGATTAGGGCCTGACGGAGTAAATATCCAGTCAGCACTTTCATTGAACTTCACGCCGGGAAGTTCCATTGTAACCACGTCATCACCTATAAGATCATATTCATATTTGGTGTTTTCATAAGCTTTGATACGCTCAGAAACTCCTGACTGCATAAGTGTAACAATGAATTTGTCTTTTTCGTCATCTGCCTTTGAGAAATCTATATCACCGATAAAAGCTGTTTCGTAAGCAAGATTTGACCTGTTTTGCTGCTTAACTTCAAATACTACTCCGGCCTGAACACCTTTTGAATAATATGCCCTTCTGAGTATGGAAGCGCCATCCAACACGAATTCTAATGGAAAGCCAAATGTTCTGATCAATCCAAAGTATGATGCGTCACGTTTGTATGATACTTTAGAGTTGTTATCCCAGCCGTCTGGAGCAAAAACAATCTCTGTAGTCACATTGTCTACTGTGAGGAAATACCGAAAATCATGTCCTAAAACCTCGTTCATTAGCTGAAATTTCTACTGATGTAATCACTCATGTTATATACCTGTACTATCGGTGGCTTTGCTTGCTTTTGTCTTGACAAGGCTTTTTCAATCCTAGATGTACTGTTTCTTTGCTCCATAATAAGCCTGTCAATATCAATATTACCTGGCCCAATAAAAGTCGAACTCAATTGAGGTTTAGCGATCATACGCTTTAACTCTGGTCCGCTGATAATTTGAGTCCCGGCAGAAACATGCGTCAATGTTGGTTTATTCGGAGTTAACGAAGTGGAACCGTCAGGATCTATCCTCAATTCGTGTTCGTATCCATCACCTACCCATGCAAGCCCTGAATAGTTATCGCTTTTCTTTTTACCATCTTTGTACTGCGGGATTGGTGTAGCCAGAACTGCGGCTATCTGGACTGCTCCTATAGCGCCCTGTGCAATTGCAAGGGGAATTCCTATAGGCCATCCAAATTCAGCATAGGTTTTCATTATAGCCTCAGCAGTACTCATCCCAATGTTGGCAATACTCATAGCTTTTTGGAACCTAGCTTTTCTTTGATCTATCTCCCTTTGACGCTTCTCTAAAGCTTCTTTATTTGCTAAAGCGGTAGCTTCTATGACAGCAATTTTATCGGCTTTCTCCTGCTCTGTGAGTAGACTGTTATTTACATTGTCAATTTCTATCTGTTTACGCTTCTCGCCCAGATCAATTTCATTTTGAATTCTGTTCTTGTCGTTTTCAAACGTACCCTCTACTATAGATACTGCCAGATTGGAAATCTCTGTTTGAAATTGTTTCTTTTTGTCTGCAAGTTGCTTGTCAACTTCCGCACGTCTTTTGGCGTTTTCTTCCTCAGTTTTTGCTACCTTATTATTGTCCGCAATCAACCCTTTAGTGACATATTCGCTTGCCTCAAGTTTAAGTTTAGCTAGTTTCTTTTCATATTCAGCGCGCTGATCAACACTTAACGACGAAATATTTAATAGTTCTTCAGTTTGTCTAATTTCCTCATTGATATATTTAAGGAAATACTCCTTTTGAAGTTGTAGCCTTAATTCTTCATGCTGCTTTTCGCTAATAGTTCCGTTGTTATACGCTTGGTTTAATAATTGGAGTTTTAATGATTCTTCATTATTAATTGCATTTAGTACCTCTTGATTAGCGCGAAGCCTTGCTTTCATCTCGTCGGATAACTGATCTTCCATCAGTTTTTGGAGCATTTCTCTCCCCTCGGCCCTAACATCCTGCAACTGCGTTTGCCTCTGTTCTTCAAGAAAAACTATCTTGTCTTTATTTCCTTTGGCTTTCTTTAGTTCTCGATCATAATTAATACGGACAAGTTCTTCACTCTGGTTAATGTAAACATCTAATGTGGACAATCTTAACTCGTAAGATTCTTTTTCATTGTCTATAATCCTTTTTGAAGCATCTTTAGTGCGTTCTACCCGTTCGCGCTGAGCATCAAACTCCGAAGTGTCAATTTTCCCTTTTCCCTTTTTATTTTTACTGTCGAACTCCCCGCCAAAAAAGTCTGCAAATCCTGATGCTTTAGCAAGTTTTGCCGCTTCAGTCTGAAGCTTTTCAAATATCCCCTTTAGTGTATTTTGTTGGTTTTCTGCAGCCGTAGCCAGCTCCTTTGTCCTCTCTTTGATTAAAGTCTTTGTGACGCTATCATCCTGAGTAAATGCAGCTTTTAATCGTTGTGCAAAGCTTAAATTTTCAATTTTTTTATCTCCAGGAGCCCCTGTAATTGCCAAATCCTTTTCCCCTTGGGCTCGGACCTTTTCGGCTTCAAAAGCACTTTCTGCGGCCTCTTTTAGTGCTAATTGTGCAGCTGCTTTAAGCAGGGTAACTTTTATGTATGCTTCAGCATTCTTATTTAAAGCAGCCTCAGCATCATTTAGGTTTGTAACCTCACCAGTTGTTTTTCCTATCGTTTCATTATATTGATTTAATACCTTTTCTTTATCTAGAAATCCTTCCTTAGCTAGCTTTATGTTAACTCTGAGTTCTGAAACATTCATTATGGCTTCCTTGACCCCGCTATCTTTCATAGCTTCGCCTAACAGCCTTTGTCTTTCGGTAAACTCATCCAATGCTTTTGTACCCTGAAATGTTGCCGATATAAAGTCGCCAATTTCTTTTCCGTAAACAGTTAGCAATGTAATCCCTACACTTAGAGCGGTGCCCCATGAAAACACAGACGCCGCCAGCTGCTTAAATAAGCCAGGCACTTTCTGACCTTCTGCCCTCATCGCTTTAATTTCCGCCTGAGTCTGCTTTATTTGGTCAAAGAATATAGGCAAGTTATTGGATAGCGCCATAAATCCTGTCTGTACGCTATAAGTAAAGGCAGGGAACTCTCTTGTTAATTGGTTTACTGAGTTGGTCAACCCATTAAATCCACTTTTGTAGTTGCCTACATTTCTTTGATTCTTACCAAGAACTGCATCAATTGCTTTTAGTCTAGCGTCCAGTTCAGATACCGATTTCGCCGCTTCTTTAAACTGCTTACTGTTCTCACCGTAAATTATCGCTAAATCCTGCGCCCTTTTACGTTGCTTTTCCAGTTCATTTGAAAGTATCGTATACGGGCGGCTATTATTTGCTATCTGCTCTGCTGTTTTTTTATAGGCCGCCTGCTTCTTTTCTTCGGCTAATATTTCTTTCTTGCTTGCGTTCTCAAGCTGCTTGGCCTTTTTTTCTTGCAGTTGCTGCTCTTTTTGTATCTTCCTTTCAAAATCTGCAGCCGCCTTTGTTCTAAAGTTTGCCAGCTTATCCTCCGCCATCATACGCTCAGCTGTCAATTTCTTTAGGCGCTCTTCCAGGATAGCGATTTTTTTCATCAATTGTTCAAGATCCGAAAACGTTTTAACGCTTGCCATCGATGCCCCAAATTTCTGTGCGTTAAGTATGTTCTGTACCAGGACTTCATTAGTTGCTTCCAGCGCTTTCTCAAGCTTTGCAATCTGGGCATACGCCGCCTCACTAACTAATTCATTAATTAACTGTTCGTTGGCCATTTGGTGTATTTTCTAAATTAAAAGCCTTGATATCTTTAACAAACTCCATAACTGAGGTTGTTTTTGGGTCGATTGCGAACTGGTTGAACCGGGAAATCTGCCGGATTAAACCATAGAAATCTTCTTCTGTGGTTTCGCTTTCCGCTCCTTTTATCTTTGAATATTCGGCCTCAGCCTCCTGCTTCTGCAGCACGTATTTTTTGGATGATGATACAACCCTTCTCAGGTCGTCATTCAACGACTCAGGGGTAAACTTGTACCTGAACCCCATGCTAACAAGCGCATCACAAATACGCTTATCATATGAATGGCTTAAAAACTTTAAGCATTCGTTAATGACATTCAGCTTGTGGCCCAAAACGGTAATTTCCTTCACCAGGGAGAACAAATGCGCGCTTCTGGGATTGCCGGAAATCGAAGTGTATTCTTCAAATATCCTTTCCCAGATAGATTGCAGGTCAGCTTTAGAAGTTAAAGCTGATTTATTCTCAGCATACAGCCAGTTTAAATCACCGTGTACAACTATTTTAATGAAGTTGTACAATGGAAGCTCACTGCATGAGTTGTATGTTTTACGCGTTCTTATCATGTGAATTTAAGCCCTGTTTTTCCTGTAATGTATTTCTGAACTGCTGGCAATATTGTGTCAAGGGAGTAAGTCTTTTTACTATCCTTGGTTAAACCGAATATTGTATTTCCGTATTGCTTTTTAAGCTTATCTGACTTTGAGTCCTTACTATCAAACTCGAATGTGGTTTTTGTCACATCCAGCGTAAAACCATTGTAGAAATCTTTTTTGTCAGATAAATCCACGTATCCAAAGCCAGGCTGTGGGTTTTTCCTGTTTTTGTACTGAGCGTAATACTTGTTTTTATACTCCCCTATCTTGTTGCCATCTGCCTTAAGCCCAAATTGAAACATCTGAAGCTGGTTAAGTAGTATTGCATCTGCTTTGGTCCTTACGATAATATCCGGGACAGCCGATCTTAGGTCAACTGTTTTAACTTTATCTAAAAGGCCCTGTATTGTCATTGTTGTAAGCTTTAATCAAAGATAGTAATTTATGACAATATTGATATATGTCATATTGTTATTATCGTATCTAGACACAGAACCCATGGAATAACATTTCTCCGAAGTTTTATATATTTGGGAATGTTTATATCAAAGGCTGATTGGGACGTAATAAAGTGCTTATATGATGCAGGCAGTATCAGTCCTGAAAATTTAATGAGATCATTTACTGAATCTCGTTCTAAAGATATAAACGAGTCAATTATCTATTTAACAAGAAAAGGTGTAGTAAATTATTTTTTTACATTTGGTTCTTATAGGGGTAATTCTTCTTATAATTTAACCAGTTATGGGACCACTATCGCTAATAGAGGTTTCTTTAGACACAATTTACTACATTTATTTTCCTTACTGAATATTTACAATCCATGGATACAAACTATAATTTCTCTAATAGGACTATTTATAGTAATAAAAAGCTGTTAGCCAAAAAGCCCCTACTCATTGGCAGGGGCTTTTCTTATTTTTCTTTCTTAGGCTTCTCAATAGCCTTTTCGTCCTCTTTGGGCGGTGAAATCTTATTCCACTCAGCTTCAAGGTCATTTAATGGATAGACATTTTTAAAGTGTTCCAAAAACTTAGTCTTTCCAACCTTTTTAGCCCATTCTTTATTGAACCCAATTTTTGCAGGTTGCGGCTTCATTACGCTACAGTTACAGCTATACCTTCGTAACCTTCTACACCATTGCCGGCCAGAACGCTAGGGGCCGCTGTGTTTACAACAAATGGACCAGCTGCGTTGTAATCCGGATCGGTAGTATCCAGTGTAAACAGGAATGAGCCTGTGTTGGCATCCTTAGCTACAGAAGTGATTGTTACAGCATTTCCCAGCCTGGTAACCACAAAATTTGTATCGTCAGCCAGTTCATCACCATAAATAGAGTACAAATCAGTACCTGCACAACCAGTAGTGGCCCTTAGCCTGAATACTCCTGCAGCGCGTGGCGCAACCAGTGAGAACACGATGTTCTGCAGGCCGTTGATAGCCATCAGATCAGCTACATTCAATGAGATAAAGCCCAAGCCGCTGTTAATGTAGGCAGGATTGAAGCTCAACCTGTATGCAAATAAAGCAACGTTAGCTCCGTCATTGAATTTAAACGGTGCGGCATAAAAGTAATCCAGAGGAATACCTTTTAAGCTTGTGCCAACCTTTGTGCCAAACAGGACACCTGCAGCGTCAAAGCCAATATAACGGTAGTTACCACTATTGAACTTCTGAAGCGCGTTGTTGATGCAGTTCCCGCCTTTGGTGTATTGAAACGTAAGGTTGTACTTTCCATCACGTACCGGCACCTGGGCGCCAAATCCAAAGGTTTGTAAAACTACGTCCTCTGAGTTGTCCGTCATTGTAACAGTCTCCGGTAGAGGGTAAATCCTTAACGCTGGGTTATCATTGTTTACAGCAGCAAGAATTGCAGCAAGAGCCGCATCTTTACTGGCCAGTTGAGCTTCGGTTAACTCGAAGGAAGCAGGGACAAGAAATCCCCCTACAACGTTCTTCAATGTCAACGAGCAATCAGCAATACCGGTATTACCACCGGCCGCTGAACATACTATGTTATTTAAAATGCTCATGTTTTTAGAATTAGATTGCCGGTTTAGGGCAATAGTTTTCGTTAATTTTTAATCTCAAGTTCTCAATCTCTATGCAATCAACCCAATCATTGAATATATTTGCCTCGTTCCCAAATAAGCCCTGTTTACCCCAGTAATACCGATATGTAGCTCTGTGTGGTATCCGTGTTGGTGAAACAAGCTGAAACAAGTCGCCTCTGTACCCTATCTGCCTCATCAACTCCAGGTAAATAGGAGTTAACACTGGCTTAAAGTTCAGTAAGTCTCTTTCCTTTGCCGTGTGGTTTGAATCATCACAGGCCCTTATAACAGCCATGTGAATCGTAGCTTCACCATAAATACCAACATCAACGCCCCTACTCATGGGCATATCCAGAAAGAAAGCCACCAAAGGATATTTTTTAAACTTTGCAGTGGCTCCCTGGTCATATTGAGTAAGCGTGTTAATGATCTCCAATGGATGTCCGTACTCATAATGCACACCAGTTATACCTGCATCAAATTCCTGCAACTTCGGCAACAATTTGTCCGAAACAGCCTTAACTATTGGAATGAATTCCTCATGCAGATATATTTCCTGTAGTTGCATTATATGTCGTGGGTGTTTTTAAAGTAATAGATCTCACTAACTGGGCAATGTCGCCACCAATACACATAACACCTCCAATATGGCCGTACGTAATAAGGGTAGGTATCAGTTGAAAGATCAAATAACCGGGCTTTTACTGCCATTTTATTCCATGCTTTCACCTGTTTACCCCAATTTGATGCAGGCACACTGTTTTCATTCTTAGGCTTAACTTCTCCCGGCCTTGACGTAAGTGTAGTTAAATTATCCATGTACCAATAGTATACGTAACACACTATCATACGCTTCAAATCTGTTTCATCGCGCAGGGCCAGCCATTTTGGGTCAATAGGCAAATAAGTAGGGGGATTGGTTGGTGGATCCACTGGTACCAGAACCAGCCCCTCTACAAATTCATTCGACAATTCTTCCCCTAACAGAAGCTTCAAAAACTCTGGTTCATATTCATCTATAAACCATTGCAAATTTTCACGTGTACCTGGATTGTCCAGCCCCGCTATTAGTTGCTCACCCTTAAAGTCTGTGTAGGTTATGATTGACATAGCTGTTTTCTATTTTCTGTACAACAGATATTTATTATGCACACTGACCTGTGTCCCGGTTGTCGTTGTAATGACTCGCCAGTATAACGCTGGGTTTGAAGTAAGCGAAACCACAGCTGTAGCGGTTGCATCCGTCAAAGTGTAAGTGTTGTACGTAAACCATTGCTCACCTGAAACTGTTGACAGCTTGTACTGAAGAACGATAGTTCCGGCAACAGTGCCTGAAGTTTTCGAAATGTCGTACTTAAATGTAACGGCTGATCTGGATTGCGGGATGGTTACCGAAACCGTGTCTGTTGCAGCGTTTGTAAGGGTTGTTGGTCCTTTGATCCTGCCTGCATAATCCTGCGCATTCACCCCCACTATGGAGGCGAACATGAGCGCAATTGATAATATCAAGACTTTATACATCTTTCTTTTTGTTTTTAGGATTGGGTTTAACTTCTGTTTTTTCGGTGTCTTCTGCGGCCTCAACAACACCACTTTTGATACATGCCAAAGCAGTTGAGTCAGGCATATCAATGATATCCCCTTCTTTATAGTTGCCAAACTGCTTTTTAATTACCCTAACTTCCATAGCTATACCTCCGCTGAAATTGCAGCTTTGATCGTTGCAATATCATCGTAGATGAACGCTTGCTGATCAAGCTTTTTAACGAATGCATGGAACCGACTTTCTCCCAGGATAACGAACTGATTTTTTATAAAATCATCGTTAATCCAGCCAATTTTTACAACATATCCAACATAGTCAGAGACATTGTATTTGCTCATATCTGCAACGAATATCTTTCCAGCCGGAATCATTTCGTCAGGAATGATAGTTACACCACCGATAACAACACGATTAAATAAACTGGCTTGAGGATATAAAGGCAAACCTCTTTCGTCTTTAGCTGAAACAAGTTCAGTGAAAAAGTCAACAGGATTAACCATAACCAAAGATGGCAGGTAAGGCATTTCGTCTTGATAGTTATGAGTAACATAAACATCAGTTAAAGATGCATTTACAACATCCATAAAATTAGGGAACCTAACTTTATTCGCCATTGAACCAGCCACAAAAGCACGACCGTATAAAGTGGCTCCCTTAGGTTCTTCACCAGTTCCAGTTCCAAACAACACAGCACGCTGTTTTTTAATGTCGTGCTTATCCCTCAGATAGCCTAAAGCGATTGATTGAAGTCCAGGAATATCTTTAACCGATTCTTCAGTTAAATGCTCCCATGCTGCAATTTTTACCGGAGTTGCGTACCTGGTTTCGATCTTGAAATCTATTTGAGGCTTAGGCGCGCCCTCAGCAACAAAACCGTAATCACCATCTTTAGGGATACTTTCTGTATACGGATACGCTGCAAGCGAAGTGTTAAACCTGTTTACAAGTTCGTTTACAATTGTGTTCCTCAGGTTCACTCTAGAAGGAGGGGCCATTTGAACACCTACCAACGCAGGTATACCATCAGGGTTAGTTGCAGATCCGGCGGTTCCGATAACGCCTGCAGCGGTAACGGTTGCATCACCAGCGGTTAATGCGCCTACGGCTTTAACTTCAAACGAAACTGTACCATGCCCGGCTTTACGAAGTCCTTTGATAGTTTCAAAGTTTTCAACAATAAAGTCGTTTACAGCTTTTTCAAGGCTTGTTGTTGCCGATGTTCTTCCAGATTCAACAGCCTGGTTGGCTTTCTCTTTAGCTTCGTTAACTTCGGTTTTAAGGCCTTTGATTTCTTCTGCCTGAGCTGTAATTGTTTCATTTAAAGGCTCTAATGCCTTATCAAGGGATTTCTTAGCCTGATCGGCTTCGTAAGTTCTTTTATCTTCTGCATACTGATCCCTTTCAGCCGCAGTCATCTTACTTAATTCATCTTCTGTTTTGTACTTAAACATCTTAGTAAAGATTTGGGTTAAAAAATTTGTTAATTGGCTGAGTGTCTTTCGACGGGTCATATACATCTGAAGGTGATTGCTCGGACTTCATGTTGTTTTCAAGTGTTGGGGTAACATAGTTGCTACCGAATAGTACTGCTGATATCTCCAAAAGCTTAGCTTCCAGTACAGCCCAGAAGTATCCAGTTTGGTCTGCTACTTCATTATTTACTATAAGAGGATAATACTTATCCCAGTTCTCCTTTTCCTCTTTATAGTACTTCTCTTCAGAATTAATGCAAAGGACAACATCAACATATTGCATCCCTACTGAGTGGTTATTAACCCACCCGTTTTTATACTGGTCGAACATCAAAGGATTCCGTGATGACTTAACTAGGGCATCTGCGATCAAAGCCTCCGTGTCACCTTCGAAACTTTCACCTAAGTCTTTCCACGGCATAGTTTTGACATAAACCTTTGAGTCGCTCGCTATAACCTTGTCAAACTCACGCTTATGCTCCTGTAGAAGAACCTTTTTATTTGAAGCTTTAAGCGTTCTTTTCCAAAGTCCATCAACATGGAGATCCCTATGGCTATCCAATAAGTTGGTTGTATTGCCTACTACTCTAATTTTAAGCTCAGTAGGGTTATCCAATACAGCGTCATTACCTTTAGTAACTACTCCCTTTTCTGTAACATCGTCAAACAGCAGGCAATCAAAGCCATCTGTAAACTTTACAGCCGACTTTTTCAACATAAGAAGATTAGACTTCTCATCTTTCATAGCCTTGAACATTTGGCTCTGGCTAGGAAAACTTTTATTTAACTCATGGCAAAAAATCATTTCTGTATAGGTTTATTTACATACTTCATCTTATCCTTCACGGAATCCTTTATAGGGCCGTCAGGCAGCTTGTCTTTAATTTGTTGCAGCTTGTCCGTTGTTGTTGCTGGTCGTTGATCTTTTTGCTGGCTCATAATCTAGTTCCGTAAATTCAGTGTCCAAAAAGCTGTTTATCTCTTCCTCTTTTACCCCAGCTTTCATAAGGTTTAATAGCGTATCAGATTTGATTTTATCTGTCTCCGCCTTACGTTTAGCAAATACCTGCATAAACGAAAGATGGTCCCAGGACATCAGTATTGTTTTGTTTTTATAACCGAAACGCTTGTTAAAGGAATTCATCAATTGCTCTCCGGCCGGGCTAAGTGTATACTCTACATGGGCACCTCTTGCCTCCTGTTGGTTATCATAGGTTGCTCCTTTAAGACTGGCTTCCAGAACATCGCGAGGTATTCCGAACTCAGACCCTATCTTAAAATAGTCGTCCCAATACGATGCATCTAAAGCCCCTATAACATCTGCTCTTTCAACAAATCGCTTTATATCGATCATTGACTTAACAGCATGAACGACTTTACGACTATTCATTTTCGATTCAATATCTTGCTTCTCTTGATCGCCTAGTGGGGTCTTTGTGACATCTTTAGGGTCTGCCTGTCCGGCGACCATGTACTTACCTAAATACCGAACATTTATGTTTTTGCTTTTTACACTTGCCTTTGAGTTAGAAATTATTTCATAAAGCGCATCAATAGTACTGCGACCCTTGAACCAGTTGCCTGTACCGTTAGATAAGTCTGACACATGCGAAATCTTACCCCATTTTATTTTCTCTTGAGCTGTATTACCTTCGTAAGTGTAAGTTATCTCCTGATCGTTTATCATCCTTTCGGCTTCCTTTGAAAATATCAGTCGATCTTTGTATTCCCTCAACTTATCTGGGAATTGAATTTTGGACGAATCAAGGAAGTATAGCTTGTTGCTTTCGCTTAATACGCTGTCGCTGTCTACATAACAATAAGCATTACCAATCATCTTCCAGAACATATAATCCCATAGAAATTGGCTCCGCTGCTGAAAAGGATTAGGATTATTGATTAAATCAAGAAATGGATCATCTTCAATAGATTTCCCTTTCCTGTACACATAAACCTTTCCTAAGGAAAACATATCGCATTGAAGTTTGAATACCTTCAGTACAGCCGGATTATTGAATACTACTCCTATTTTAAGGGCGTCCGTGGAATACTGACCGAAGTCTGAATTAGGATCAAGTATAAAGTAGTCGTCAGGGCCTGTAACACTTTCGTCTAAGTATTTATTTAACCCAAATATTGAAGCTCCTAAATTCTGAAACCAGTTCAAACCATTTATAATTTATAATTCAAATATATGACAATTATGCTATTTGTCATAAAAGTAAGAATTTTAATTTTAATTGTGCAAACGATTATCCACCTATTAGGATTTCTTCTCGCTGCAGGTGCTGAGCTATATATCTGGCAGGGTCCAGAAGGTGATTGTTTAAATCTTCCGGTTCTTCCTGAACAATTCCATAATTGTCTACCTTCCTGCTGTAGTTTTCCTGTTCGTAGGCTAAATTCTTACTACAGGAAGTGTAATAAACCGTTATATCATTAAGCAAATCAATCCCATCAATTACTGAGCCTGGTGGTTTCAATGCGGCTACTGCATAATCCCACCCTGCCGAACGGAGTGCCAGTATCTTTGATGTCCTGTTATTATCGCAAATGACAAGCAGATCTTTGCTTATTCCGAGTTTGCCAAACAACCATGAAACAATACCGTTCTTTTCTCCGTTCTCGTCCGGTGTGTTTATTTGAGCGAGCTCAACATCTGACATTTTTGCTCTCCACTCGTTTTCACTTAAGTAGTTTAGCTCATGAAGGTATAAGGCATTATCATAACACTTGCTCTCTATGATGCCCCAAGGATGGACTGAACCCCAGTCACAGCCTATAATTTTAGTTGCGTGTATTTTGAGATATTCATCGTAACTGATTTCTTTAAAATGAAATATCCGGTTAGGCTTCTCTGCCTTTAAACCTAGGCCGTATACACTCCAATTGAAAGCAGACGCACTTTTCTTATGTTCATTCTCCCGACACCTGGACAATTCTTTCAATTGCTTAGGAGTGAAACAAAGCGGGTTGTTAACTATGTCATATTCTTTTGCCTGGTTTTCATTTAATACGCCAGAAATAACAATGTCACACATGGATACTGGCTGATAAGATAGTATTTTGCGCTTTTGCTCTATTGGGCAGAATGGGTTGTCCTTAAACGTGCTATGAAGTACAATGGCTCTTGGATCTTTCTCCAGGTCGTCGGACCAATGCCCCATCTTTGGATTTAAGTCCAGAATAACGAAATCAGTTGTTCTTTGATCTATCTGGTCAAACGTGTCCTTACTTATCTTGTAAGGTTCGTTAAACCATGCGCCATCTTGTGTAAGACCATGTACGGTATTTGCATCATCAGTGCCGTGAATTTCAAATGTGCTATCAGTATCATATGTGAAAATTGACTCTGTTTTATTGAATTCTTGGTTTACTTTGTATCTATTAGTTCGCTTAAGGTGTTTTAAGGTGTCATTTAAGACCGTTTTTTTGCAATCTGTTTTAGTATCACGCCATACTGTCATCCGTTTATTCAGGTTAGATCTACAATATGTGTCGTAAACGTCAATCAGCGAAGTAGTTTTACTACTCCTGGATGATCCCTTAAGTATGAAATATCTATATTTCCTGGACCCGTCATCGTTAACTTCATTGATGGCAGCCCAGAGCTGATGAAACACAATTGTAACTTCCAATTCGTTCATTACTCATCATCTTCGTTTGGCGGAATAACACGTATGTTCAGTATAGGAGAATCAGGTTTTTTCTGACTGTTGTCTTTTTCATACTTACCATTGATCTTCAATATCTTTTCCTGGGCATCCAAAGCAGAATACCCCTCTACTTCCAAGCCGTGTGGACCATACTTAAGCTTTTTGATTTTACCCTTCTCCTTGTCGGCTACAAGAAGGTTAACATCCAGCTGCATTTCCTTAGCCAGGTACTTATCGCTTTCCATTATGCGGTAAGCCTTTGGGTTTCGTTCAAGTTCGATTTCCATCCTGACAACCTGAGCGCGTTCAAAATTCAGGCCCTCTTGAAACTTATCAAATGCCTCTCCCTCAAAACCCATCCTATCGCAATACATTTCCTCCCTGAGTATGTATTCGTTTTTCTGTTTAATGACATCTGCCAGCGGAACCTCAATCAAATCAGTCTTAACCACCTTTACCGGTACATAGTAATCGGTTAAATTAGATTGGGCAATGTCGCTGACAAGCTTAACAACTTCGTCACCGGTCAAAACAACCTCTTTCAGCTTTCCTTCTATGTAGGCTTTTACATGAGGTCTATTGTAGATCTCGTAACCTTGCTCTTTCGCTCCCTTTGCCGGGCAACCTGCCTTTCTAGCCGCAAATGCTTTGACTGGCTTAATTAGGTAAGCTTCTGCAAACAGCAGTTCTTTATCACTTAGCTTTATTTGAGTTGTTTCATCCATCAGCTTCAAAATGTGAAGTATTGTGAAGTAATTGCTCAAATATACAAATTATGATTAATATGATATTTGTCATAAATCACCTCACAAAAAATCCTCTTTAATCTTTTTCCTGTACTCTTGGATAATGGCGATGACCTGCAGTTTGTCCCAGTGTATGGTATAGTTTCTCCACTGGTCAAGTTCTTCGACTTTTTCAATCCCGATCTTTTTGATTAAGTTTTCACGATATGGGATAAGATGCCCGGACATGAAGCTGTTGCACTTTCTACATTGACCATGCACATTATTTTCGTTGTATCTAAGAAATGAATGGTTGCCTCTGGAATAGTAATGACCTGCATCCATTTGTCTTAGCGATTTAGGGGTGTTACAGCTTATACAAACGAAGTAACCATCTTTGGCGTCCCTTTTCCTTATGTAAGCATTGAAAGCGTCCTGAGCGATCTCTTTGAGTTGTTCCAGGGATTTATCGAATAGCTTTGATGTTTTCTTGCTTGCTTCGATTTTAATTGATCTGGGAGTCTCTTTTGCGGGCCTGTCAGCTTTACGGTCTGAGCATACCTTTGCCCGGTGCTTTGCATAGTCAATCTTACACCGGCCGGCAGTAAGGAAGGTGTTTCGGTTGCAGTCTATGCAAGGGCCTACTATCGGTTTAATGGTTGAGTTTCTCATAGTTCCTGTCCTAACACTGAAAATATAAGGTTCTGCAGCTGATGAACGTATCTTATTTTTACCATCTCAACATCCTTAAAGTAAACGGTGTAGTAATCATCAACATCGAACTTAATTACTTCCAGGGCTGCTCCTTTAATTTTGTAGCTTACACCTAAAATAGCCCTATCGTTAAGTTCAAACCCAAACTTTACCAGCCATTCTTCGGTTATTGGTATTGGCTCTAGATAATCATAGAAAACGAGTGACTGTGCGACCTCGCCTTTCAAGTTGTATTTAACCCTTGCGCTATTTTGCCGTAACTCTGTAACCACTCCTTCATTGACAAGATTGCCTATTCTTAATTGTTCTGCTTTCATATTATTGTTTTTTAAGTACTACAGTTGTTTCAGGGTTGAGGCCAAGGGAGTAAATGAAATCATCTGGTGTGCCATGTTCAAAAGGATATCCAGTATCTTTCAATCTTGGCAGCAAATCGTTTAACTGATCTTCGATCTCACTAGCTTTACCGAGTAGTTGCCAGTTGCCCGGTGGAATTGGGAATAGGTGTCTCAATTTGTGAGATGGAATAAAGGGCATACTGTAAAACACTTGGTTTCCAATTATGAAATCATCAAACACTATGTCAGTAGCGTCTTTTGGGAACTCGCAGAAGAGCAACTTCTGTCCATCTTGGGTTGTGTAGATGTGCTGTTTCATGGCTTAACCCTTTCTAATGTTTGTTTAAACAGCTTTTTTGCCTCGAACGGCTTACCTGAATATGATGGATCTAAAGCTAAATAAGCCTGTTCTACAACATTACGTAATTCGTCGGCATATCGCTCCAACTCCTTAACCCTCAGCTCGGCTGCTTCTGCCCGGGCTTTGTATTGCTGGGCGTAGAGTTCAGCAATAGCTTGAATAGCTTTATCATCAATGAAAGTTCCATAATAAATAGCATCGTCCCGGTATGCCTGCCAATTTTCAAAATCGTAGAGATGTTTTGCCACTTTATGTTTACACTGATCCACGCTCAGCACCTCTCCGGTGGGTTGTTGTTCTACCAAGGCATACTCAATATCCATCGGGTTAACCTGCTCCCCACTCCATGTAACGTCTTTCTGGTCTTTGAAATCCTCAGATTCATCACCCTTTGTTGACCCGATGTTGAGGAATATTGTTTTTGGTGCGTTTTTCATTCTGTTTCTTTTAGGGTTTGTTTGGCAATTTCCAGTGCTGCCCTATGCATCATTGTTGGTGTTGTACCAAAGTATTGTTTGTTATTCCAATTGATGTTGGCAATCCTCTCCAACCCCTCCCTGAACTTCTGTAGTTTGGATTCCAGTTCGGCAACAGCGACCCTTTCACAGCATAGTATCAAGTCACAGAGCGCTTTGAATTTATCGGAATCTAACATGTCTCTCTCAAAAAGAGCAAATTGAGCGACGTCTTCAGGCGTTATGTTCTTGTCGGCCAGTAGATCGGTTAGTTTTCTATACTTCATTTGATAAGGCTTTGGTTATTATGTTGTAAATAAGAGGTGATTTAATATTCCTGCTCCTGACGTTTTCGAGCGCTTCCCTGTACCGTTTGTTTTCTGCCTCTAATTCGGTTATGTGGGATTTATAATTTTTTTCATCGACAAATACATCCTGAATAGTATCACAATCATCACAGATAAAGCCATTCATGTACGCTTCTGATTCGTTTCGCTCTGTTGGTTCTATAACTCCATTTTCGTACGGTTCCTGATCTGGATTATAGTACCAATATCCAGACACTAACGCTGTGCGACCACCACATTTAATGCACGTTTGTTTAGGTTCCTCTAAAGTTTTTTGCTTACCCATTACCTTCCCCCTTCCTCAACTGGCAATAGCCTGCTTCAATGAGTTCTTCCCGTTGCTCAGGCATTTTCATAAACACCATCCAATGCGTATCTCCAGATTTTCCTGTACGGTGACCGACTATAGGCTTGTAGTCATACTCTATAAGTTTCAATACCTGACCTATCTTGATTTGATTTTCGTTCCATTTGAATATTAGTGTGCCGAATGGTTCCAGAACTCTCATACACTCATCGAACCCTGCTTTGATATCCAATTCCCATGTTGGAAGCAACACCCCGTACTTCTTGGCCATCCAGCTATCCTTTCCAAGTTTTAATAAGTGAGGTGGATCGAACACGACCATCTTAAAAGTGTTGTCGGGGTAAGGCATGTTTCTAAAGTCATGTTCTACATCTGGTTTAACTTCTAATGATCTACCATCACATAAAGTATGTGTTTCTGTACGTACATCAGCAAATAGCGCCTGTGGGTTTTTCTTGTCAAACCAGAACATCCGTGAGCCACAACAGGCATCAAGTATAAGTTTGCGGTTCTCCTTCCGGCTCAAGTCCGGTCTTGTGTTTTGTGTCATGGTTTCCCCTCCGATGTTTTAATAATGTCCTTAATTCTGTTGTTTGGCATGCACCACTTATACTTGTCACAAAATACATTTACATGCATCCTGCAAACTCTTTGGACTTCCCATTCTAATATTTGACCATCGTTAAACCTGTCAATTTTGAATTTATCCCCCTTCGTCATGGTCAATCCTCCTTTAAGTATTTAACAACATCCAGTAAGTCATCAATTAATACGACTACTGACCGTTCATCGCTATTTTCGGGACATTCAACATCCATTGTACGTACAATGATTTCAATCAGGCCAGTAGCATTGTTTCTTACAACTTGTTTGTTGAATGTGATAGTGTCTACGCCTGTTACGTAGCATTTAAGTTCCTGATTTGTCATACCTGTTATTTATTAATTGAGTAAATACTAACTGCCAGATTGCGGCCTATTAAATCGCGAACATCAAAATGCCATTCAAATAAGTGCTGAACTACCAAATAATCCAGATGATTAAGCCATCTATTGTCGTCCATTAACTGTCTGCATTGGTCGTGAAAGTTATGTGTGTCATAAAAATCTTCCATCCATTCAATAGGAACAATATTTTCGCCCCTTATCGTGGTTATCTCTCTTTCAAGATCAGATAATGGCCTGAGAACCGGCCGAAATATCGAAACATCCTTTCCTGTACTGCCGCCCTCATAAGTCACGTGCAATTGGTCAGCGATAAAATAATATCCGTTTACCTTGGCGTATTCGATGCCTACATAGTCAGATTTATGGTTTAATATTTTGATCTGCAAACCATAGGGCAGATACCATACTATTTCGTGGAGTTGTAGTTGATCTTTCATTTGGTAATATTTTCTAAAAAAGTTTCAATTTCTGGCTTTACTATTTGACCTGAAGCTGTATTTAATTGCCCTAAAAGTATTTGAGCATGATTTTTTATTTCTGGTGGAGTTTTTGGATTATCTCGAACTTTTATCAACTCATTCCAATGGTCAATATTTTTCATCTTACTTTGTTGGGGGTTGTGGTTTAACTTTTTCAATGAAATGAGTTACAGTTGTGTCATAGGCAATTACTCCTTGTTCAAAAAAACCTGCACCTATATACTTACCTTCATAAACATATTCAGATATTCCTTCCCTATAGAAATACACATCAGAGCCACGTTTAGGCAGCCTCTCCGTCACAGGCACCCACTCCGGTTGCATTTGGGAGATAGCCCATTTTGCCCCCACATTGAAACCTTCATCAAAAGGTTCTGCTTTGGTCTTACTGGCATATACTTTATATCCGTTTGCTGACGTTGCCGCTTGGGCTATTTCCTCTGGTGTTATCTGTTTCATGGTTCCTCCTTGTTTAAATCCTGTATTTTTTGATAACCTCATTCAACTCTTTCACGGAAGCTTCTTTCTCTGACCAGGTGATATAGCAAAGATTTTCACCAGACACTTCAACCTTTGTATCAAGTATGTCACCATCGTCATATTGCTCCCCTGTTAACCTAAGGGCTAAATTACCTAAGCCTAATTCAATGGTGTGTTTTTTAACTTCTGTATTCATATCTCTTTTTCTATTTTGTTTAATAACTCGGTTTCAAGGGAGAGAATTTTACCTCGGTTTGGCCTGATGTGATTGTTCCCAACTGTAACCTGCTTATGATGAGTGTCAATTTTAGTTGTCCCGTCATGGTAGATAACCTCTGCACTCTCAGCCGCCAACCTCAAAGCCTCCTTTACCTTTTCCTGGGCGTAGAGTTTGGTTGCTTTATCAACTCTTTCGTTGATAGCCTCGATCAACTTATCTTCCCGTTTAATGGTTCCAAATATGTGCTTTAAATAGGCTTTAAAATCCTTGTGCTTATATTCCCGTGCTACCTGGTCTTTTACTTCACTTAGTGTCATAATCTGTAGTTTTTCTATATTTGATTTATGCGTAAACAATTTCTACCTGGCTTATCCACAAAAGGGAAGATCATCTTTGTTGTCATTGTTGTCTTGTTTTTCTTGGCTACCAGAATACTTCTGCGTAGGTAGGGTTAGGTTTTGCCTAATTGTAACTACCTGTATTTCAGCTCCCGGATAAAATTATTATAAGATTTTAGCGTAGAATGGATCGTCGGCGTTTCCGGCAAAGAAGTTTTCAAGTAGTTCGTAATAAAGAACTTCGTTACCCGGCTGTCCACCTTCGGCACGAAAATATTTATCTCCGTTCTTTTCAGCCCACGATAAGGAGTCTACCATATGTGGAACACTTATCTTCTTGGCGTTGTATGCTGTTAAAGTACCGTAGTCATCCCAAAAACTAACACCCACTTTATGCGCTGCTTTCATGGCCCTGAAAACGGATTTTGCTGCCTTTAACTGTTCAGGTGTTAAGCTGAATTTTTCAATTTGTTCGTCTGTAATTTCCATAATCTGTAGTTTTTCTACCACCGCAACCCCGAACCTTGGTAGGTGTCGGGGCAGGTTATGCGTGTTTTTTCTTAATTATAATATCCGTTACAATCCATTGCCTTATGGTAAGGCATAGAGGTGTTATCACCAAAAGCATTTAAGCCCCAATTCTGCAACTCAGTTACACAAATAGCTATACGGCCAGCGTTATTCTCATCAAAATAAACCCCTTTTAAATTGATCCTCTCGTTAATTGAAAGTGATAAGTATGTTTTCATCTTCCTTCATTATTACAAAAGCTTCATTGCTTTTGATAGTTCAAATATAATACAATTGTATAATACATATTATCATTGATTTGTCATGTTGTATAAATCATTTGTATTATACTTTTATTCGTTATCTTTGCCTTTATGGATTTAAAACAATTCCTTGATGCGAACCCTTTGATTAACCAAGCTGAGCTTGCCCGTCTAATGTGGCCGGATAATCTTAAAACAGCTAGATCACGTCTTTCAAACAAGCTGAACAATGCAAAGGCCGGGTCAGGGAAACAACGAATTACAGACGATGATCTGAAACTCGCAAAGGACGCCCTGGTTAAACTTGGTGTTAACATAGATGGTTTTATTAAGTGATTACGACTTTACGTAATTAGGTTCATGCCTGTATGCTAATCGATTCATTTTAATTATCAATCTATGACAGTGACTTGTACCCCTTAAATAAGAATGTATTTGTCTTTTGTACCTCAAACAGTATTCTTTGTCAATAGCCGGGATGATAAGCCCTGAGTTTAGACCATTAGGGTAAATGGTATCCAAACCTTCAATGTGCTTTAATTCTTCTGAAAGTAGTTCATGCTTAGTCGATCCTGGCATGGATTTTAATAAATAGAATGTGAAATTGATCGGATGCAGGATTGAAAATAAAGGCCTATCATATCCGACTTCTCCACGTATATACTGCATAGCTCTAACGCGTATATTCATAGATGATCCCACATATAACAACCTCGTTGATTTGTCGTAAATCAAATACAAGCCCGGCCCTTCAGGTAAATGGCTGACAGATTTTTTATCCCGTTCCAAACATGCCCCGCTTGTGCCCATTTTATTTTTAGCTATTCTTCCCATAGTTTACTTCTTTCAAAAGGTAGTTTAAGACCATACAAGCCAAACCACAATACCAATAACCACCACTATTGCTATTATCGCTGGCAAACACCCTCCCCATCCCTTTTCCTGGCTTACCAGCTCACCTCCTTGCTGTGATATTATCTGCATAGCCTCTGACTTGGTGTAGAGTTCAGTGGTAAGCCCTCCGTTTGAATGTCTTACACGGTATAGTTTTTTGTTGAATTCCATTTTTACAATTCGTTTAAGTATTCCAGTTTTTTAATTCTCTCTTTAGCAGCGTCCACAAAAAAGCCAGTCTTTTTAATCCATATGTAGTTTTTAAGTGCCAGTATTTCGTCTCTGACCTCATACGACATTGAAGCTGCCTTTCTCCTGTCAATTAAATCCAGTGTTTTAATCCTCTTTGCTACAACATAGTACGGAACACCTATAGCGCGTGCCATCTGGCTAACTTCCATCTTGTGGCGATTGTCGCTAATGAATTGGTCTAAAAGTGTCATGGAATTTTTTCATACTTACCACATGCAGGGAAATTTACCCTATGATCAGTGGCTGGGCCATTGCTAGTCTTCCTCAGATCGCATTTATAATACCTGTTACCATAACTTTTGCAATACAAGTGGCTGCAATTTTTGCATTTTGCTCCTTCAGGGCCTTTTCCGTACACAGCAATGCATGGATTTATGGTAAATTTTCCACTTTTGTTTTTGCTGTTACGAGCCTTTAAAACTTCATCTTCTCCAAATAAATTATTCATATTACAATAGGTTTAATTGGTTTTCTGGAACAACTTCTACCAAAGGGCTTAGTATTTTATCTATGGCCATATCGAAATCTTTTTCAAGTCTTTTTGATTCCGATGCGGCAATGCTTGAATTTGTCCTTTTATATTCCGCCTGGCTGAGTCTCATTTTTTTGCCTAAATCAGCTAATTCAATTATATTTTTCATCTTATATTCAAATTATAAATCCATGAATTTCATTAGTGCCCCATTGAATCTTAGTGGCACAGTGTCGCATATTCCATTACGGTTCTTGCCAAATATTACTTCAACTATACCTGCGGTGCTTTCACCATACTCATCTTCGGTATACCCATAGTACTCAGGACGATAAAGGAACGCTACTTGGTCTGCGTCCTGCTCAATAGAGCCAGATTCACGCAGATCAGAGAGTAATGGCCGTTTGCCATTGATTCCAGGCCTTGATTCCAGTGCCCTGCTCAGCTGGGAAAGGGCTATTACAGGAATGCCTAACTCCTTTGCTATGATTTTAAGCCCTCGGCTAATTGTCCCTATCTCCTGTTCCCTGTTACCTCGCTTATCCTTTGTGCCGGCCATGAGCTGCAGATAGTCTACAACCAACAAGCCTATGCCGTAACGCTCCTTCATTCTTATCGCCTTTGATCTCATGGCAGTGATGCTTATACCCGGAGTGTCGTCTATGTAAATGTTTGAATCAACCAGAGGTCCGATCTTATTGTGGATCTGCATCCAGTCGTACTCTTCCAACCTGCGTTTTTTAATTTTGTCCTGGAACACACCGGACTCGCTGGATATCATCCTGTCCGTAAGCTGCTCCTGACTCATTTCAAGAGAAAAAATACCAACTGGAACCTTGTGCAATATTGCTGCAGCCTTTGCAGTTTCCAGGACAAAAGCCGTCTTGCCCATTGCAGGCCTGGCCGCAATAATTATTAGGTCTGTATTTTGCCATCCGTTGGTTAGCCTGTTAAGCTCTGTAAATCCTGTCCCTACCCCTGTAAGTCCTTCTAAGCTTTGCTTCTGATACTCGTACAACCTGCCCTTTACAGCGTCAGAAATATGGATATCATTCCGTCCGTAGGTACTTTTAACCGAGTTGTAGACATCGCCCTGGTGTTTCTCCACGAGTTCAAAAACATCTGTGGTGTCATCGTAAGCGCTAGTTATTGTTTCCGAACAAACCCTTATCATTTCACGCTGTATGAACTTTTGTTCTATGATTTTGGCATGATCTACAATGTTGGCTGAATTGGCAACCCTACCCATAAGACCAGTGATAAAGAACGGGCCGCCAACCTCTTCTAAAGTTCCTTGGTATCGCAATTCTGCAACTACCGTCATCATATCAATAGCGGATGATTTAGCAAACAAGGCACATATTGCCGCGTAAATTCTGCGGTGAGAAGGAACATAAAAACTATCCGGTTTCAGCAGATCAGACACCCTTGCTAGTGCTGATGATTCCAAAAGAATGGCTCCTAAAACACATTCTTCCAGGTCTGGGGCCTGAGGTGGTAATTTTCCTATTTGATTACTATTTCTCATAATTTACTGTGGTCAATTGGTTTTTTACGTTGTGTGGGTACTTCTTCTGGTCTTTTGTTAACCCAGTTGATGAAGTGCGATCTCAAGTCCGGCACATCTTTCCACAGGACTTTTGATAATCCTTTTTGATCTTTTAGAAACTGGGGAACAAGCAATTCGAGAGCTTCTATTGTTTTCTTAGTTCTTCGGATGGCTAGTAAAGCAAATTCATCGTTAGAAAAACTTAATTCAACCTCTGCCATTGTGAGAGAAATAAAAGACGCCGGAGTTGTTACCGCCTTTACTACTTCTTCTCCTTTCTTTTCCTTTCCTTTCTTTTCCTTTATAGCATTGCTATCGGTATGCGAACGCATAGCGTTTGCACCTTCCCATCTTTTTTTTGCCGATTCTTTGGCTTTAAACGACTTTTCTGCTCTGTCGTCCAATCGCTGTTGTACAGATTTTGACGAAAAATTTTCACCATTAATTACGAACAGATCGAAGTCATTTATGATACTTTCTATCACATTTTTCTTAGTCTTTAAATCTGATGCAATAAGGTCGCAATCCATTGGCAATGCGTTCGCATTATTGTATAAGTCCTCTATAATTGCCCAGAATATGCCATACCCCAAATACCCATGTTTTGCAATCACTTTGCGTATTTTCATGTCCGTGCGGGCATTATAATCGTGCTGAAAATAGTAGGTATCCTTTGACATTATATTTATGTTAATGAGTTTGAGAATTGATATGCTCCATTTCAGCTTTCATGAAGCTTAGGATTGATCTAAGCGCATCTAACCGGTGCGATAGGCTTCTGGTCAATCGTTCGGATAAAGTGTGGTAGTAAGTCTCCTTTTTGGCCTTACCAAAGAATACATACTTCTTATCCGTGGCTGACATTGCAGAATATTGCTGATCAAGTGCCAGTTCCATAAGCTTTTGATCTTTGGTTGCCTCTGCAAGGGCCATACAGTGAGAAGCGGTGCTTTGCAGTGCGGACAACTCGTTAAGCTTACCTACAACCTCGTCTCCGTTTGTTTGGTCTATATCCTGGCTTATTGCATTACCGATCTGATCGGTCAACTGCTTTAGTAGTTCTAAGCTCATTACTTGATGGATATTGTTAGACCTAATTTTCCACTTCTCACAGGCGGATTTACTGTGTAAGTTTCTCCGCTGTTTGTATCAACCATTTCAGTAGGCTTAACTATTTTCTTAAGTAATTCCTCTCTGGCTTTCAACTCTTTGGTAAGTTCGTCATGCCTGGCTTTCAACTCTTCATATTCCACATCACCACATGAAGAGAAATCATATTTAACACCAGACTCGCGTTGTGCTACCTCTGTATTATGAATTGAGTATACCTCACCTTTTGCAAGTCGCTGCTTGTCCTCTGCAATTGGACGGATTGACTTTTCAAGTGCAGTAAAGAGTTCCTGGCCCTTCTTCGCGTAAACCAATGCTTTTATCGGATCAAAGAAACCCTCTGTTACTGATAGCGTTGCCATACGTACAGTTTCTGATATATATTGCTTGTTTAAATCAATGAGATTAACAAGATTGAAGTTTAGTCCTTCTGGAACTATATTGCTGGTTACTGATAATTGATTTTCCATTATGCTGCTTTTAATTTATCTGCCCACTCTTTTTTAATTCTGAATGCTTTGGTAGTCTTATTTAGAACCTCTTTGTCTCCTGCCTTTATCTTTTCCATAGCTTGGTTGAACATTTTCTCTGTTAGCCAAGGCCTGTTGTCCTGACCTTGCTGCTTTTGATTTTCTGTTTTACCAGATGCTTTATTAGCGTCATCATCTTCAGCCTGAATGCCTAGTTGAGACTGTAAAGCGTATCTTCTGTAGAATGTTATACAGCTACCCACCTTCTGAGGGTCGTTTAACTCAGGCAGCTTTAAAGAGCTTTCGTTGATCTCACCAGTGTCAAGGTCAATAATCTGTGATACAACATGTCCATCGATGATCGGTTGTAAAAGCAAAAGATCGTTTAACACAAGTGATTCTTCTACATGATCCAACAAAAGGTTGATGTCAAAGTAATGGGAATTGTAGTAAGGGTTAGTTAGTGTTTTCCTTATCTTACCAAGTTCAAATTTTACTTTAGCAAGCTTTTTGTTTAAGGCTAACTTTTGATTTATAACAGCTTCCATTTTGTTAAAGATTAATTGTGATTATTGTTAAAATGATTAATACTGCTGTAGCAATACCCGCAATCTTCAATACCTTGAAGAAGTCTTTTCGCTCTACATCTGATGTAGGCACCTGGAATTCTATTTCTTCAAATATTTTCATCGTCTGTCGGCATTAAGTTCCTGAATCGTAACTACGTGCGGCTTATCAAAACACATCTTGAATGCTACTATTATAAATAGTAATGCTAACATCAATGCGAAAATCTGAACAACGGGAACTGGTTTAACCTCCTGGTTTTTATAGTCCATTTTAGTGATGTATTTTGGAGCTTTCATCTCATTTCCTCCACATCGAAAACTGGAACAGCTCCACCATTGAGTACAGATAAAGCATTTTTGTTTTCTTCAATCCTGGCGTACTCTATTGCAAGAGCAGCACCGTTATCAATAGACATTTCTTTTACATCTTTTTGAAGTTGCGCTATCCTTAGTACAAGAAATTCACGCGTTTTATTTGCCATATTCATTATGCTGCCAGATTAAATTGTTGACGTATGTTCATTAACTCTATCTTTCCTGCGATGCACCGGGCCACCATAGCCATATTTTCATCGTAGTTTTTAGGATTGTTGTCCTCCATGGCAAGTCGCTCCGCCAAATCCAGCATTTCAATCCTTTGGTTTATCAGTTCAATATTCATGGCTATTTAAGTTTATAGGTTAAATGAAGAATTCTAATAGAGTCCGCAGTTGACAAACCATATTTGTTATGGTGAGCGCGTGAATTAATAATCTTGTGGATTGCCATATTTTTCATAGCTTTGCTTTGTTAAAAGATTAATTGATTATTCGATTAATTGAAGCCGGATGTTAAGCCCATTCGGCTTTTTATTTATTAGTTCTTACTAATTCGTATGCTGGTCTGTTATCTGATTTAGCTATAGCCTCAATCTGGGCTCTGTCAATCCTCCATTTTGATGATGAAGCCCCAACATCTTTATGAACTTCAAGCACTCCATCCCTAATCCATTTATCAACCTTACCCCTTTTGTACATTCGGTAAGCCTGAGACTTGCTTATAGTTGCACCCAGCAAACCAGCCTTAGTTAAGGCTATATTAGCCCCTATTTCAGCTGCATCTGCAAGCATAGATTGAAGGATACTTTTTGGTAGGGTGATTTCCATAGCTATGCTTTTCTGTGAACCAAAAAGAATCCCGGCTCTGATTTCATATCAGTTTTGAATGTCCTACCTGGATATTTCAATTTCATTTCCCGGCTTAGAAGCGGCGCAATAGCAGGTCTATCCTCTGGCAATGCTCTCAAAGGCTCTCCATTCGCTTCCAGTTTGCCAAGTTCCTCAACCCAACTGAATTTCTTTTTTGGAGGCCTAACAACCTTAAGTTTTGCTGTTTTCATTATATTATACCTTTAATTGTTGCCCAATGAACCATTTCGCTTTTACCAGAAAGCCCTGTTATATCTTGAATCGTCTGATTATGTTTTTTAACTGTTTCTACAGAAATGAATAGTTTGTCAGCAATTCGCTTATTATCTAATCGCGACAGCTTAAATACTCGTGTTTGCGCTGCACTTAGCATAATTCCGTTTACCATGATGTTTCCGCACGCCTTACCTTCTTGGGAACACTGCCCTCTAAAAGGGCAAGGAACATACTCCGGCTCGGATAGATTGCCTTTTGCATCAATGTCTGGCTCATGATTAATTGCCCCGTAATTACACATAGTAAATTTTTCAAGTTTCAATTCAGGGTCATTGCCCACCAGGGCTTCAATTGCTTTTTCCTTTGCCGGCTGCGACTTCATGGCCCGGAAAAGAATATTTTTAATCGAATTAGAAACCATTGAAAAATCAACAGGCCGTCCGCCAGACAGACTCATCAATTTCAAAGAGCCACTATCAAGTACAGTAAAGAACTCTGTTGAGTTGTCAAGTAATCCAGCAGGTATTCTGTTTGTTGTCATTTTACTACTTATTGGTTATTGAACTATGATTAGTTATATTTACTTTTGTTGTGTTGACAATACAAATATAGATGACATTTGTCAACTAAACAAATATATAGATGTCAAATGTCACTATAATTACATAACTATTTGATAATCAGTGCAAAAAATATTAATTTACAGATGACAAACGACACCAGGCTTGTAAAAAGGAGGTTTATTGAGGTTCGTGAAGCTTTAAAAAAAACACAAGCAGAGTTGGCAAAAGCCATCGGTGTAGACAAATCGGCAATTTCTAAAATAGAAAGTGAGAAGGAAATTAAAAGAACTCCTACGTTAAAGGTGTTAATTGCCCTTGAGCAAGAGTTCAATGTAAATAGAAACTATATCACTGACGGGGTTGGTTCAATATATATAACTGGAAGTAGACCAAGATTAGAAGCAATTCCTAAATTTGTTTACCCAGATCCAGAAATGTTTGAGGGGAATGATCATAAATTTGCTTACTCAGAGGGCGAAGCAATAGCGATGAGGGTTAAAATTGTCCCCGCTAAATCACAATTAGGGTACTTTAGAGGATTTGGAGACCCAGAATATATGGAGCAATTCGACTATGAAATTATTGATGTTGATAAAGAGCATTTCGGAAACTACAACGGGTTTGAAACGGTTGGGTGGAGTATGGTTAATACTACATCAGAAGAGTGGCTGTTAAAAAGTATTTTTCCTGGGAAATTTGTAATTGGAAGGGAATTGGACAGGCATCATTGGAAAAACAAATTGCACATACACAAAAACGAAGCATGGATAATTGTCCATCGAACTGAGGGTGTAATAACGAAGGAGATAACCAAACATGATGTTGCCACTGGAATGATTACCGTTCATTCTTGGAATCCTGATAAGACCGAATACCCCGATGAAGAACTATTCTTAGGTGACATAGGCCAGATTTTTAATGTTGTTAAGATAATCGACCGAAGAAGATAAATTAATATTAAACATTTTATAACAAGTAAATTAACGTATGAAAAACCTATTTGTATTACTTTTATTTGCCTCTTTCGCTTTAAGTAGCTGTAAAAAACAAGAACCATATGAAGGAGTTGAGTACACCATAAAAACTATAGTTGAAGATGACCTTAGTTACTCAATTAAAATCGGCAACCAACAAACTACCAATTACAATGTTGTTCCACCAGCAAAAAACGCATCCACAACATTTAATTATGGTGACAAAAAAGGAACTATTGTGACCTTAGTGGCCAAGGTTAATGATTATTACCCAGATAAGCCGATAGAGGTTATCGTTAGTAAAACTAATACAGGTGAAATTATTACCAGTAAAAAGTCCACCAAAGAAGTAGTTTTAGTTTGGACAATTAAATAGCAATGAAAAAAGTAGTATTAATTATCGCGTGTGCTATACCATCTGCTGCAATAGCACAATCTGCGGTTAAATATGACCCATTTGAGTATTTCCTAGCTTTCTTTATTGCACTAATTGTGATCCTGGTGCTAAGAGAGGTTTTTACTTGGTACTGGAAAGTGAACATTATAGTGAAAAATCAATCTGAACAAATTAAGCAGCAAATTGAAACCAATAATTTATTGAAGGAACAAATTGACCTTTTGCGCACACAGATAGAAATGAAAATTGATGCTGTAAATAACGAAAAGAGATAATGGAAAAGGAATACACAGAAACTTTGCTGAAAGACATTGACCATGCGAAGTCAAATGAAGAAAAAATTCACTTGATGTCGATATTATTGGCTGATCTGGCAAAGGAAAATCAAGAACTAAAAGGCGTTATTACTCAATTAACAGAAGGTCAGTCGAATTCAGCAAAATTTGCTACTGAAGCTAACAATTTCAATTCTGAAGCCTTAAATAAAATAGATTATCTAGCTGCTACGCTTACCAAAGTGGCTGGAACACTAAGCAAGTATGTTGAGGAAACAAACGCACTGACAGAATCAGTAACCCGAATAACAAATGATCAATTTGGATATGAGGAAAGATTCTTGCACCTAGCTAATCTATTAAGCAATGCCAAGTAAAGCCACAAAAATAGATTTAGATATAGCAGCCAGGTTTAGAATGGTGCGCGAGTTCCTGGACCTTTCTGGCTCTCAAATGGGTGAAGTATGCGGCCTGGACCAGTCCATGATCTCTTATATTGAATCCGGAAAGCGTGAACTACCAACACATTCTATTAAAAAACTCTACTTGAAGCACGGCATTTCCCCTTTGTACCTGGTATCGAACATACTTCCTATGGTTTATCAAAAGAAAACCGATTTGTCCATCGAAGATCAGGTTAACGAACTGCGGGTCGAAGTTGAGTTAATGAAGATAAATTTAGCCCAAACAGCCACCAAAACTTGACATTACTGGGTGTTATCAGGTAAATATGGCCCATACTTAGGAATTAACGCAACAACTGATGCCTGAACACGATCTATAAGACTCCAATCTGGTGCAATATAGATGTCTGTAACTGTTCTTTCGGTTTGATTTAAAGCCTCTGCAACATCTTCCTTGCTAAACCTACAGATTCGCCTGGCCCATGTGCCTACACAATGTCTGAGGTCGTAAAAATCAATATTAGGTATACCTGTCACCTCACTTAAAATCAGTAGACCTTTGTCGATAGCTTTGTTTAACCCGCCTTTAGTCGAGTACATCAGCTGCAGCTTGCCTGCATATTTATCTATCAATAACCGCGCTTCTGGAATTACCTTAACGCTGATAAATGCATTGTCCCTTCGTTTTCTTCTGGTCTTTGCCCGGTTATACCCATATCTTGCCCCTATCTTTACAGGATTAGGCATTTCATACATATCGCCAGCATTCATTCCCAGCATGTAGAAAGAAAGCAATGCCAGGTCACGGGCTAGTTCTGCGCGGCTGCCAGGCGTAAGCTTTGCCCTCATTATGGTTACAACCTCTGATATAGGCCTACTCCTGTGTTCAGTCATCGGAGGTGAGCCGACCTTATACTTTTTGAAGGGGTAGTGTGGTATCCTGATAATCCCCCTATCTTCATCATTGAACAAATTTCTGGCTTCATTGAATAATAGCCTTAAATCTCTCATGTGATTATGAAGTCCAGCGTCAGATAGACCATCCCGGCGCATTTCTACCGTCCCGCCTTTATTCTTTGGCCGGACAAAAACTCTGGGCTTTCGCAGATATGCTTCGTATTTATTTAGAAAATTATAGTGGATCTCATCAATTCCGGCCGATTCTCTTTTGAAATAATCAACCAAGCTATTATATACTGTCGCCAAAGGCTTCGCGCTGCTTGCCCTGGGCGAATTCTTCATATCCTCAATGAACTTTTTGCAAAAAGCCAGAAAGTCTATTTTGTCATCCCCTGTTTTCTTGCCGGCCGCAAGTAAAACAGTCTTTAATTCAACTGCACTCAACCGATCTACTGTCTCTACATTATCACTGATCCAATCCCGGTACTCCTTAAGCTGTGGAGCTACCCGGTCCAGAACATATGCATCTTTAATGATCAGCGTTTTGCTTTCCTTGCTCTTTTTACCAAGTTGGGACTTGTTAACCCAGTGGTTGGTGTCAATATAAGCGGGCTTTCCTTTGTGCCAAATTCGTATATTTACATTCCAGGTACCATCAGACTTTTGGTTTCCTCTTTGAATTACTGCGGATATTGTTGCCATAAGTTCACTAAGTTTTCACTAAGTTTTAGTGATTCAAATTAACAACAATTCCTGTAAATTCTAACATGATATTTTGGAAGATTATGACAATTTGAGGTAAAATCAGCCTTTAGGACACAAAAAAACCCTCTAAAGCAATTTAGAGGGTAGTGCGCCCACCTGGGCTCGAACCAGGGACCAAAAGATTATGAGTCTTTTAACCTTAATTCACAACATGTTAATTATTAATTGTTTAAATGCTATTAAAAAATAACGACTAAGTATTTACTCAGTTCTCTTTAAAAAGCCCCTCAGTAAGAAGGGCTCTTAGACTAAGCTCCTTTTAATTTTTTTTACACAGTACGCGCTCATATTATTAGGACTGTACAACACAATTACTAAACATATTAGCTGATTACTAAAAAATTGCTAAGTTCACAATTGTTAATTGAAAATTATTTTTATAATAATATTGATTAAATCATTTATAAATTGTTTATAATTGTTCTCAATTACCAACATTTGTATTTGTAACAATTGAAATAAGTAAAACTAAAGTGGCATCATTTTCGTTATATTCAGTGAACACAAATACAAGAAAGGCGGTAATTATGAAAAATAAAACAATTTTTCACATGCTAATAGACGCTATTAAATCTTTCTTTACCTCGACTAATGGTCAGTTTCTGATTCACGAGGTTAAACTTCCAATAGAAGTTCGCGAATATGAAAAAGAGATCTTAAATGATTTTGAAATGAGGGGGCCTAGAGAAGATAAGATCAATTTAAAGCAAGACGCGAACAACTTTAAAAAAGACGTGAAAAATGCTGTTGATGACTATTATGCAGAACACGTATAATGGCTAAACAGCATAGATCAGTAAGGCAGAATCAAGTTGCTTCCGGCAACGGTAGAGGAGTTTCTTATGAACAACATGAAAGCTATGACGACAGTTTACTCCCTGAAGCAGCAGAGCTAGCACGGCTTAAAGACATAGACCCAACTATTATTGATTGGATTAAAGCAAGAACAGAAAAAGAACAAGATTCAAGACTTGATTTTAATGCAAGGAAAATGGATTTAATTGAAGCAAGTACAAATAAGGCTTATAGAATTGATTGTTTAACGAGTACTTATGCTTTTATTATTGTAATAGCCGGTATGTTCTTGTCCTGTTTTTTAATAAAAGAAGGACAAATTCTTACTGGAACTTTTTTCGCTGGCGGCACAATAATTTGGGCAGCAAGTCTATTTCTAAATTTTAGAAAAAAACAAGACGAAAAGAAAAGCCCGAAATCTTAGTAAACAGGCTTTTGCATATCAATCACTTTTTTAGCAACATATACCCCCCTGATACAACACCGTTCCATTGATTTTCAGATGGATCATACATGTATCTTCCCCTTACTTCTACCCTGCCGAGTCCAATGTTTATGGACGGCCCGGCCGCAAACGACTTTGTCCTAAAGTTGTATTCAGAAATCGCCTGCAGATCAGCTCTAAAGAACGGTTGTTTTTGTTTTACTGTTAAGGTTCTTGCTCCCTTTATGGTAAACCTTGGATCATTGGAATATATGTCCATGTAAAACCTGTTTCCTGTAAGCCAGTTGCCTTTATTATATTGAGTGGTGATAAGGTCTGCATCGTATCCTGCGTTGAATGTAGCGCTTTGCATGCTGTCCTTTGGTACATTTACCGAGAGACGGAAATGATCGTCTGAATGGGTGTATGTAGTGGCCAACTCAGTAACTTTTCTTTCGAGCTGCTGGTTTCGAACCTGCAGGTTTGCTGCTACTACTGTTACTTGAATCAGTTTATCCCTGGCAATATTTAAAGCGGCCACCGTGTCCAGCAGATCAGCGTTTAGTTTGTCCAGTTCATTTGGGTCTATTTCCTTTGCCATTTTAGCAATGGTATGTCCAAGACCGTTTGCATCTACGCTTTTTGCTATGATGTCTGCCTTTGTCTCAACTTGCTTTTTGGCTGCTTCCTCAATAGGACTTTTGTTCTTGTGGTTATTAGCCTTCTCGTATAGGATATATAAATAAACACACCCGGCCGTAATGCAGATGAAAGCGCCAACAATCAACCAATTAATTAATGTTTTCATTTTTCTTATTGTTTGAGACGCTATCCTTTATCGATTTCAGTTTTTCGATAACGCCAGTGGTTACAAGTAATGAGGTCGTTAATTTGTCATTCTTCTCTCTTTCTTCCTGGTATGCTTTCTTCCAGTCATCAGCATCGCACGCCGGACGCTTAGCTATAATACCGACAAGTACAAGGCAAACAGAGAACAATACTACTACTGTTGCCCCCCAAGGATATTTTTGCATTTTTTCTGGTGTCGGTATTCTTACTGTCATATAGTTATTCTGCTATTTCAAAGTGCATCCAATCATAATTTCTCTCCCGGCCAAGGGATATAAACCCATGCTTATAAAAAATATCTATCATTGGTTTGTATTCTGGCCGTGCAAATCTGGCTGTCTTTGACGTTTCGTGTAAAAGGTTCCTATCAGGGTCAATATCGATTGCTGTTCCCCAGGAATGCCTCGATAGCGTGCTTGCACTTCCCCTCATCAGTCTGTAATTGAAGCAACCACCGTACAAGTCAATTCCTAATTCTACTATCTTGGCATATCCATAGTGAGCCAGGATTTCAGTAAATACCGCAACCAGTCTGTCTGCAATAAGCTTGTGGCATTGTATTTTAGTAACATAGCTATTTCTGTCCCATGCCACGCGCATTTTAAACGGCAGTGTAATGGTCGTAAGGTATCCTTTGCCTGTTGGGTTAGGGACACCATATCTTTTGTTAAGCTGATCTGTGGTTATCATGGCTTTACGTCGTCAGGGTTAGTTACCGGAAGTTTTGCAACAACAGATATTACCGCCCCAGCTGTAAGTAAATATCCTCCAACTGTAGCAATCTTTTCAGGTACTCCTGGAATAGCTATTAATCCACCGCCGACAGCAGACAAGTAAAGACCGAAGTATTGTAATTTCTTGAAGAACTTAGGACTGTTTGCAGTCAACCGGTTCCATAATTCTGTTAAAAATTTCATATGTTTTTATGTGAGCGCCTTTTATTAATGTTTAATGTACTATCTTTAAAATGTCTCCTGTTCGATACACATCTCCAACTACAAGCCCTCCCGATAAAGCAGCAGCATTGTCTGAGTATTCTGAAACTGACCCAACATTCAGAAGTCCAGTAAGTATTGTTTTAGTAGTTCCTGTTGGAATTTTAATTACAGGAGTACCAACTCCATTTGTAACTAAAAGATCGTTGCTGGAGCCGTGATTTGTTGATATAATTGTCCCATGATCGGGATCTTTATATATCTTACCTACTGTATATGAGTCACTCCCCCATGTAAATCCTTTTGATGTCCTTAGTGTTCCTTGAATCTCAACTCTTGTATCTCTGCCTAGACCTATAGCTACAGTATCATTTAGAATACTAATTCTAGGAATCTCTATATTGTTTGTAGCTGTAACAGCCTGCCATTCTGTATCAAATCCAGGCGAGGTTTTTCTAATAATAAAGGTATTATAGCCCACTCTTTTCCAGTTTGTTCCATCATATGCCTCTGCTGTTACACCTCCAATGTAATCATTGTTTATAGCTGCAGTTGGACTGCTTGGTGTTCCTCTAGCCTTTCTGTTGGTAATATGCGCCCCATGGTCAGAGTCACCATACTCTTCCGATAAAATCCCCCTAGGCAACAATTCTTCATAAACGTTATATTCGTTAATTACCCTTAATTTTGTAATTGCGGAACTGCCTCCGTCTTCAATTAAAACATTTGTGCTATTTTTTATTTTGCCCGCCACTGATTTTAACGCTCCAGTAGATGTAAGAGAGTCAGAGTGTATGATTCCAGCTACATCTAAATCATATTTAGGGTTATTTTTATTCACACCAACATTTCCATTATGGTTAACGACGAATCTTGGCGACCATATGTTACTTGGTACACTTAAAGGCGCCTCAGATGTGGAGATACCAAAAACATTTGTGCTGTCAGAGGCATCCCCAAAGTACATAACTTGGTATTTTCCACCCTCCATACCTCTTAAAAAAAATGCATTTTGCACACCTGGCTCTGTATCGATGTTGAAGCCATACAGTGTATCTGCTAATTCTGTATAAAGGAAGTCTACACCTCCAGGGTACTCAAGTAATTTTTGCTTGCTTGAGTAGTTATTAAAGTTTACAACTCCAGTAATGTTTCCACCGGTAAGCTTTAATCTGTTATCTAGACTGTCGGAAATGGAAGCTTTAATGCTATCTAATGACCTTTGGTTAGCAATGACCTCAAACTTGCTGGCTATACTTCCAGCTCGCGTTTTTCCGTCAGTTGATTTATAAATCTGAATAGCCTTGCTTGTTATCGGTGAGCCTGGCAAATTATCCGATGTCTGCCCATACGCAAATGCACTGACCAGGATAAAAAGTGTAAGTAATTTTAAATGTTTCATGATTATTGGGCTCCTATCCCTTGAAATTTTGATTTTAAATTGTTTGTGTCGGAAACGGCTTCCTCCCAGGTAGGCTTATAGACGTTTCCATCATTCCTGTAAATCACTACATCACTCATGTTATTGATCATGTTGGTTACTGGCCGCTGAGAACTGTTCAAGTTAAAGCCGAGATTATTAAAGTAGTAAAGTGTTCCCCGCGTATTATACAGATCGAGCAGCTGGCCTTCCCATTCCCGGACGGTATTCATTTGCCCAGCGGTATTGTTGTATACACGCGCATTCGCAGCCTTTAACCTGGTCGGAAATTTATCCGCGTATTCCATCATCCAAGGCGGCAATTGTATTTCAAATGCACCATACTTGTGGCTGTTAAAGGCAATGTTGTTATAAATCAGTAGTTCTTTTGTTGCTTGCCCGAAAGATGCCGTCCACGCCCGGAGCAGATTGCCCGAGTGGTTCGTTACTTTGTTGTCATGGAACGAACCATTCCCGTACATGGCAAATACTCCCCAATGGTACCCATTAGGCGCTTTAGGGTCGCTGAACACATAATTGATATGGTCAATTGTGTTGCCCGAAATTTCAAAATCTTCAGCCGCTCCAACCCAGACCACCGTTCCAATTTGTGGGCAATCTTTTACACTATTGTTCAAGAATTTGAAGTTCCGGGTAAGCCCATAAATACCATCATCCTCATATCTACCGTCAGAACTGAAACCCTGCGAGGTATTTACAAACGAAAGCCTCTCCAGTGTCCAGTTTTTTGATATAGTTGCATCAGTGCCGTCGTAGCGGGTATTGGATTTGTAGGTAATTACATAGTCTCCAATGTTCCGGAATGACAAATCATGTAGCTTTACATCGCTGCTCAACCCGTTAAACTGTATGGACCGGTAACTTTGATCAATAAAAGAAGCCCCGAAAAGCTCAAACCCCTGAACAGGGCCGAAATCCATGCTCGAATTTTTAAATGTCACGCCGGTAGCATCGATTTTAACATTGCTGCCTTGCTCCAGGTATAGCCATATACCAGTATAAGTGCCCGGTTTGATTTTGACGGTAACATTGCTCAACTTTCCAAGCAGGATCTGCTTACCGTTTTCAAGAGTGACTTCCTTCACCACTTCCGGAGATGTCACTGGCGGCAATGTCGCATTAAGGTAGGCTAGTTTAAAATCGGTGCTTGCGAGCGACGGAACGGCAGTCCTGCCATTTGAGTAATAAATAGTGTTGCCCCTTACCTCATACGTTACGCGCTTTTTGGTTGCCGGGTCAACAATATATCCACTTTGCGCCCAAACGTTGGCACAGCTGAAAAGGATGGTAGCTAAAAGCATGAACTTTCTCATATATTTATTTTAAAGGTTTTTCTCAATAATTTTGATTGCGCACAAAATGCCATACTGAACATCACCTGCAGGGGCGACTGACATTGGAATTTCCCCTGCAGGTGAAGCTGTTTGGTTTAGAAATTCGACCATATAGAGGGTGTTTTCATTTACCCCATCTAAAAATTGCGTTACGCCATTTACTGTCACGTTTGTAGCGTCCTGCGGATCGTAATACTTGTATGCTACAGCAAACCTTATATCGTACAATTTGCTGGGGTTTAGGCCCGTTAAGGTTAATAATTTAGGATTTGCTGCAAACTGATCCGTGTATACTATTGATTTAAAAACTCCCTCAGGAAAGAACTCATTGCTCAATACCATGTCGTCCATATTGTCCCGGCTCCAATTAGCACCCCCTGAAATAAGTTTAATATCAGTAGGGTTTCCATCATCTGTCAATAGCACCATATCGCTATCCTCCGGCCACCAGTTCCAACCTTCCAGGGAATTTGTAAAACCCGACTGATCACACTTGATGTTTAGTACACGGCCAGGTTCCGGTCCACTGGCTTCCCACACGAGATGAGTACCTTTGTAAAGCTTGCTTACCAGTGAATTGCCAAAATAATAGGCTGATATGTCCTGAGTCCCAATTTTCATATTATAATGTAGAATGTATTAGCATCAGGAGTCAATCCGTCATACTCAGCTTGAGTACACGAAACGATGTTATTAACCTTTGATCCAAAAGAATCTGTAGCATTGCTTATTTTGTCAGAAACAGCGGTTTGCACAAAGGCAGTAGTTGCAATTTGTGTAGTGTTAGTGCCGCCGGATGCAGTAGGCGCGGTTGGCGTTCCTGTTAGTGCAGGAGAAGCTAAGGGGGCTTTCAAGCCAATGTCTGTGAGAATTGAAGCAACGCTGCCGGATAGTTTTTGCAAGGCCTGCATAATCGTATCGGTAGCAGCAACGGCAACGTGAGTAGTTCCAGCCACAAACCCAGTAAGTAATGCACCAA
>Ga0157370_10000698_pt1 | contig 41998 bp, 39 predicted proteins | sample C35metaG_FD_113463 | JGI IMG/M metagenome (GOLD analysis project Ga0157370, IMG submission 113463) | Corn rhizosphere microbial communities from Kellogg Biological Station, Michigan, USA - C3-5 metaG | ecosystem: Host-associated > Plants > Roots > Rhizosphere > Soil | place: USA: Michigan...
AGTGGCGATGTAGGACCGATCACAGTTTTAGCTACGAGATGGCCATTTGCTGCTTTATTTAGTCCGAGCATCGTCAGCCCGCTTGCTGCCGTGCATGCCGCCCCGGAAACTGTGCCGATGCGTATTAACTGGTTAAAACCGAAAAACCCCACGCCCGGCGAATTCTTTCTGCCTGAGCTGTGCCTGCCCGAAGCATTGCTGGTACTGGTACTGCTGGCAGAATTATTGGTGCTGGTACTGGTGCTGGCCGAGCCCATGCAGCCTGGCTTCAACTGGATTCGTCTGGCCCTGACCTCACTTTTTGTGCAGTGGATTGTGCTGCTTTCGGCCGGAATGATGTGCCGGTTACGGCCACTGTTGGCTCGCTTGCCCGCCGCGCTGGCCGGGCTACTCTGTTGCCTGCTGGTGGTAGGGCTGACCCTGAGCTGCACAGCGGTTGCTGACTATTACGACTTGGGCGGCCCGTTGCCGCGTACCGGCGAGGTGAATCTTTATCTGCGTCATGCGCTGATAAGTCTGATCATGTCGGCGCTGCTGCTACGCTACTTCTATCTGCAGAGTCAGTGGCGTCGTCAGCAACAGGCGGAATTGAAAGCGCGCATCGAGTCTTTGCAAGCACGCATCCGCCCGCACTTTCTGTTCAATAGCCTGAACAGCATTGCCAGCCTGGTGGTGATCGACCCGTATAAAGCTGAGCAGGCGGTATTGGATTTATCCGACCTGTTTCGCGCCAGCCTGGCCAAGCCCGGCAGCCTGGTGCCATGGAGCGAAGAGTTGGAGCTGAGCAAGCGCTATCTTTCAATCGAACAATATCGCCTTGGCGAACGTCTACAGTTGGAATGGCAGGTCGACGATGTTCCGCCCGACCTGCCTATTCCGCAGCTGACCTTGCAGCCATTGTTGGAGAACGCTTTGATCTACGGTATTCAGCCGCGCATCGAAGGGGGCGTGGTACGCATAGAAGCAGATTACACAAACGGGGTGTTTCAGCTGACCGTCAGCAACCCCTATGAGGAGGGCAGTGAGCACAAACCCTCTCGTGGTACACAGCAAGCGTTGGTGAATATAGATGCGCGTCTTGCGGCACTTTTTGGCCCTCGTGCGAGTCTCAGCGTGGATCGCCGTGACGGGCGCCACTTCACCTGTCTACGCTATCCTTGTGCGAGACTCACGCAGGAAGCCCGAGCAATATGAATGTCCTGATCGTCGACGATGAACCCCTAGCCCGCGAGCGCCTCAGCCGTATGGTCGGTGAGCTCGATGGTTACCGAGTGTTGGAGCCCTGTGCCAGCAATGGCGAAGAGGCGTTGACCCTGATCGATAGTCTTAAACCCGATGTGGTGTTACTCGACATTCGCATGCCGGGTCTGGATGGCTTGCAGGTCGCCGCCAAACTTTGCGAGCGCGAGGCGCCGCCGGCGGTAATTTTCTGCACCGCGCACGATGAGTTCGCCATCGATGCGTTTCAGGTCAGTGCCGTGGGTTATCTGGTCAAGCCGGTACGCCCGGAAAGTTTGATCGAGGCGCTGAAAAAAGCCGAACGTCCCAATCGCGTACAGCTTGTCGCGCTTACCCGTCCAGCCGCCGACAGCGGTAGCGGCCCGCGTACTCATATCAGCGCGCGTACCCGTAAAGGCATTGAGCTGATTCCGCTGGATCACGTGATCTATTTCATCGCCGACCATAAGTACGTGACCCTGCGTCACGAGGGCGGTGAGGTGTTGCTGGACGAACCCCTTAAAGCCCTGGAAGACGAATTCGGTGACCGCTTCGTGCGCATTCACCGTAACGCGCTGGTGGCCCGTGAGCGTATCGAACGCTTGCAGCGCACCCCGCTCGGTCATTTCCAGCTTTACCTCAAAGGCTTGAATGGCGACGCCCTGATCGTCAGCCGCCGCCATGTGGCCGGCGTGCGCAAGTTGATGAACAGCCTCTGAGCTAACCCACCCGAACGGCTGCTGCGGCAGCCCGTCACCCTGACGGCGGGTGCACCACCTGCGCGGCTGCCTTACTATGCGCGGGTTAATTCCGTTCGAGAGCCGTCATGTCGTCCCGCGAAATCCGCATCGCTACCCGCAAAAGTGCCCTGGCCCTCTGGCAGGCTGAATACGTAAAAGCTCGCCTGGAGGCGGCTCACCCTGGGCTCGTCGTCAGCTTGGTGCCGATGGTGAGTCGTGGCGACAAACTGCTCGATTCACCGCTGTCGAAAATCGGCGGAAAAGGGCTTTTCGTAAAAGAACTCGAAACCGCGTTGTTGGAAAACGAAGCCGACATCGCCGTGCACTCGATGAAAGACGTGCCGATGGATTTCCCTGAAGGCCTGGGCCTTTACTGCATATGCGAGCGCGAAGACCCGCGTGACGCCTTCGTATCCAACACCTACGAAAGCATCGCCGCCTTGCCTCAAGGCGCTGTGGTTGGCACTTCTAGCCTGCGCCGGCAAACCCAGTTGTTGGCGATGCGCCCCGACCTGCAAATCCGCTTCCTGCGCGGCAACGTCAACACCCGCCTGGCCAAGCTGGACGCCGGCGAGTACGACGCCATCATCCTCGCTGCGGCTGGTCTGATTCGTCTGGGCTTTGCCGACCGCATTCGCTCCAGCATCAGCGTCATCGAGAGCCTGCCGGCTGGCGGTCAGGGCGCCGTGGGCATTGAATGTCGCAGCGCCGACAGCGACATCCACGTACTGCTCGCAGCCCTTCATCACCATGAAACCGCGCTGCGCGTGACCGCCGAGCGAGCCCTGAATAAAACCTTGAATGGCGGCTGTCAGGTGCCCATTGCTTGCTACGCCGAATTGCAAGGCGAGCAGTTGTGGCTGCGTGGCTTGGTCGGTCAACCCGACGGCGGTTTGCTGCTGCGCGCCGAAGCTACCGGCACGGTGAAAGACCCTAACGCCCTGGGCGTCAGCGTCGCGCAAGACCTGCTGCAACAAGGCGCCGCCGCCATTCTGCAAGCCGTCTACGGTGAGGCTAAGCCCGAGTGACCCGCTGGCGGTTGCTGCTCACCCGCCCGGCTGAAGAGTGCGCGGCCCTGGCCGTCACGCTCGCCGAGCACGGCGTATTCAGCAGCAGCCTGCCATTGCTGGATATACAGCCGCTTGCTGAATCGCCTGAACAGCACCGCTTGATGGAACACCTGGATCGCTACTGCGCGGTTATCGTCGTCAGCAAGCCGGCTGCTCGACTGGGGCTGGCCTTGCTCAACCGCTACTGGCCGCAGCTGCCCGCGCATGTCGCGTGGTTCACTGTTGGTGCCGCCACTGGCCAGATCCTGACCGAGCATGGCTTGACCGTAAGCTATCCCGCCCAGGGTGATGACAGCGAAGCCTTATTGGCGCTGCCGCAATTGCAAGCCGCATTGGCCACGAGCGCCTCACCACGCGTACTGATTCTGCGTGGAGAGGGTGGCCGTGAAGCCCTCGCTGAATGCTTGCGCGGCCAAGGCGTAGCGGTCGATTATCTGCCACTGTATCGCCGCGCGTTGCCGCACTATGCGGTGGCGACCTTGCCAGAGCGTGTTTACGCTGAACGCTTGAATGGTCTGGTGGTCAGCAGTGGGCAGGGTTTTGAGCACCTGCAAACACTGGCTGGCGCCGAGTGGCCAACACTGGCGCGGCTACCCTTGTTTGTACCGAGCCCGCGGGTTGCCCATTTGGCGACTGCCGCTGGAGCTCGTGCGGTTGTGGACTGTCGTGGTGCGAGTGCCGCGGCGTTGCTGGCAGCTTTGCGGGACCATGCCCCGGCTGCCCTCTGATGCACAGGACGGATACGTGAGCGAAGCAACCTCCCCGAAAGATGACACTCAACCTGCGCTTACTGCGCCCACTTCTCCCCGCACCGAACCGGTTGCCCCGCCGCCTGCAAAAGGACGGGGCACGGGGCTGGCAGCCCTGGCGCTGTTGATCGGCGCTGCGGGTATAGCGGCCGGCGGCTGGAGCGTGTGGCAGGTTCGAATGCTGCAAAGCCATGATCGGGAGCAGCTGTCCCAACTCGAACAGGCTCGCAGCCAAACCCAATTGTTATCGCAACGTGAGCAGGGCCTGACCGACCGCGTGGCAGCGCTGCCCGACCCTCAAGAACTCGAAAGTCGCCGCCGTTTGTTGGCCCAGTTGCAAGGCGATCAACAGCAGCTCAGTCAGCGCGTCGAAAGCGTGTTGGGCGCGAGCCGCCAGGATTGGCGTCTGGCCGAAGCTGAGCACTTGCTGCGTTTGGCCGCGTTGCGCCTCTCGGCATTGCAGGATGTGGGGAGCGCCGCCGTACTGGTACAGGGCGCCGACGAGATTCTGCGAGACCAGGACGACTCCGCTTCCTATGCCGCTCGCGAACAGCTGGCCAAGGCCTTGGTGGCGTTGCGTGGCATTACGGCGCTGGATCGCACCGGCCTGTTCTTGCAACTGGGCGCCATGCGCGAGCAAGCGGCGGAGCTTAATTCGCTGGTGCCGGCGTTCACCAGCAAAGGCGAGCAATTCAATTTTGCCGCCGAAGGCGACGGCCAAGGCTGGTGGTCGGAGTGGCTGGAAAAACTGTCGCGCTACATCCGCATCGACTTCCACGCCGACCAGAATGTACGGCCATTGTTGGCCGGACAGAGCCTGACCCAAGTTCGCCTCGCCTTGACCCTCGCCCTGGAACAAGCGCAATGGGCCGCCTTGAATGGCAAACCTGAGGTTTATCGCCAAGCCATGACCCAGGCGCGCAACGTGCTCGACAGCTACTTCAATGCGCAGAATCCCGATAGCCAGGCGCTGCTGGCGCGCATCGACGAGCTCATCGGTCAGCCAGTGGCGGTGCAGATGCCGGACCTCACGCCGGCCACCGACGCCGTGCGCGCCTACGTGCAGAAACGTCAGAACGCGAGCCAGAAACTGCAAGAAGAGCGGCAGTCCCAGAGCGATCACCCCGCAGCTGATAACGAGCTGGAGGAAGTCAGCCCATGAGACGTGCGCTGCTGATTTTGCTGTTGCTGGTCGCGACGGCCGTGTTGATTGGCTTGGCCGTGGTTGAAGACCCCGGCTACGTGCTGATCGCCTACAAAAACTTCCGTTACGAATCCAGCTTGTGGGCTGCGGTTGCGCTGATCGCCGTGGTGTGGCTGGCGGTTTACCTGATTCGCTTGCTGCTGAGTTTGGTGTTTGTGTCGGGCGGCGTGGTCAATCCATGGTCGCGGCGCAACCGCAAACGCCGCGTGCAACTGGCCAGCGAACAGGGGCTGCTCGACCTCGCCGAAGGGCGCTGGGCACGCGCGGTGCGGCACCTGCAACGCGCGGCCGAGGGCGAGCAACAACCGCTGATTTATTACCTCGGTGCGGCGCGTGCCGCGAACGAATTGGGCGACTACGAACAGAGCGATGGCTTTCTGGAAAAGGCCTTGGAGCGCCAACCCCACGCCGAGCTCGCGATTGCCTTGGCCCATGCCGAGTTGCAGCAAGCGCGCGGGCAAACCGAAGCCGCATTGGAAACGCTGCAGGTCATGCGCGACCGCCACCCCCACCATCGCCAGGTGCTCAAGCATCTTCAACAGGTGCATCAGCAGCGCGGCGATTGGCCAGCGGTGATTGCCCTGTTGCCGGACCTGCGCAAAGACAAGGTGCTGGGCGATGCCGAACTCAGCGCGCTTGAACAACAAGCCTGGAGCGCGCGATTGGCCAGCGCCGCAACCGATGGGTTGAACAATGGCGAAATCGCTCTGCAGCCGCTGACGCAGGCGTGGCAGCACTTGTCCAAGGCGCAGCGCAGTGAGCCGCAGTTGGTGGCCGTGTACGCCGAGCAGTTGCGTGTGCTGGGTGCGCCGGAGGAAGCCGAAGAGGTTCTACGTGCGGCCATCACACGTCAATACGACAGTCGCCTGGTGGAGCTTTACGGGCAGGTCCGCGGTCGCGATGCCGCCAAGCAAGTGCAAACCGCCGAGGGCTGGTTGAAGACTAATCCGACCGACCCTGTGCTACTGCTCTGCCTGGGGCGTCTGTGTTTGCACAACAACCTGTGGGGCAAGGCTCGCGAGTACTTTGAAAGCAGCCTGAGCTTCGCCCGTACGCCGCAAACGTGTGCAGAGTTGGCGCGCCTGTTGGCGCAGAAAGGTGAGTTGCAACGCAGCAACGAGCTGTACGAAGAAGGCATGCAGTTGCTGGATCGGCGGGTGACTGCGCCTCTTGTTCCAGCGACTGCCGGCGCCTGAAGCCGCGACAATGAGTCCGCGTATAAATGGGTCTGCGTATAAAAGCGCCTGAGGCGTAGGGCGCCGTGACGTAACTGACGCGGCGCCCTGCCACCGGACGTGCGGTGCCGGCAGGGCGATGGTTGCACTGCGGCGCCGGCTTGTATCGGCGAGGCGCTTTCCACTAACGTACCGCCTTTCCTCGCCTCCTCCGGAGTTGTCATGTCGCTGGCTAGCCCGCGTTCGCTGTTCTTCCTCGCCTTTCTTGCCTGCGTCGCCATGATGGGCGGCGCGTTGTATCTCGAACATGTCGTGGGCCTGGAGCCCTGTCCCCTGTGCATCGTGCAGCGCCTGTGCGTGATGGCGTTCGGCGCCTTTGCGTTGCTGGCCGCCTTGCACAACCCCGGCCGTGGCGGGCGTCGGGTATATGCCTCGCTGACCTTCTTGTCCGCAGCGGCCGGCGCCGCCGCTGCCTGCCGGCAGATCTGGATTCAGAACACGCCGCCCGATCCCATGGCGTCGTGCATGCCCAGCAACTTTGACTACATGCTGCAAAACCTGCCGTTTCAGGAGTTCGTCTCCCGCGTGCTTCACGGCACCGCCGATTGCGCCGAAGTGACCTGGACCCTGTTCGGCATGAGCCTCGCCGAATGGTGCCTGCTGGCCTTTGTCGGCATGGTGATCTTCTCGGCGTATCAGTTCCTGCGCCGCGCCTGACCCCACCCTTCTCAGCGGCTCAAGGCCGCTGTGTTCCCGGCCTGTGCGATTGCTCAGGCCAAGCCGCATGCGGCATTGCGATCAAACGGGCGTATGAAACTTTCTCCTGTGGCGCCTTGTAGGGCGTAGCGGGCGGGCATAATCTGGCCAGCACAAAGCGTCGGTTAAATGCCGTTGTAAAGCGCCGAATGACAAAAAACCGTCTCGGAGCAGACGTAGAAACAGCATTGAATCAAGGGGAGTGAGTCATCATGCTCGAGAGCTGTCAGAACGCCCAAGAACGCTGGGGTGGGGTGCATCTACTAATCGACCGCTGGCTGCAAGAGCGCCACGAATTGGTCCGTAGTTTTGATGTATTGCACGACGAAGCCGCTTCGAAGGAAGCCAACGAACAGGCCCTGCAACGGTTTTGTGAAGTGTTGGTAGATTACGTGTCGGCTGGTCACTTCGAGGTTTACGAACAACTCACCAATGAAGCCAAGGCCTTTGGTGACGATCGCGGGCTGGAGTTGGCCAAACAGATTTATCCACGCATTGAAGCCATTACCGAAGTGGCGCTGGCCTTCAATGATCGTTGCGACAAAGGTGACTGCAGCGACGCCGCTCTGGTGAACGCTGAATTGAAGCGTTTGGGGCAATTGCTTCACGAGCGCTTCGAGCTTGAAGACTGTTTGATCGAAGTGCTGCACAACGCGCATCAACAACAGGCGGCGCCAGTCGTCTAAGCCGTTGTTGAGTGGTTAACGGGGCCGTCGCTTAGTCGGCGGCCTCAAGCAATTCCAGTTCAAATACCAAGGGCGAGTAGGGCGCAATCAAATCGCCGGCCCCTTCGGCGCCATAGGCCTGGGCAGACGGAATCACCAAACGCCACTTGCTGCCCACCGGCATTTCCCGCAGCGCAATTCGCCACCCGGTTATCACGCTGTCGAGCTTGAACCACACTGGCTGCGCACTCTCGTCAAACACGCTGCCATCGGCAAAACGCCCCACGTACTTCACTTGCACGCGACCGTTTGCATTCGGCACACGTCCCTGGCCGCGATGCAATTCGTTGTACAGCACGCCGCCTGGCAATTCGCGTACGCCATTCTTGGCCTTTTCATTGACCATGAAGCGCGTTTCCGCCTGCCGCGCTTTTTGATCATCGACAGGAGCTTCGGCGAGTTGGGTTTCGTGCTCGGCCAGTAGCTGTTCCATGCGCTTGGCATCGAGCTGCAACGGCTCGCCGCGATAGGACTGGCGCAGCCCGTCAAGCAAGGCTTGCAGCTGCAAATCGGGCACTTCTTCGCGCAGACGCTGACCCAGTTTTACGCCCAGGCTATAAGCCAGGTCGTGCTGGTTTTCCTGCGCCTCTGTGGCGCTGACTGCGAGCGGTGCGAGCAGGAAAAACAGCGGTAAAAGATAACGCGACATTGGCGTTCTCCGAGCGACGAGTGCGGCGATTATGCCAGCACTCATCGCGGAACTGGCGAGCGGCGAAACGGCCGGCTAGTATGGGCCGCACCAACGTTCGCCAGGAGGCGCGTCATGTCGGCCAATAAGAAATCGGTAACCACTCCTTTGCATCTGCTGCAGCAGCTTTCTCAAAGCCTGCTGGATCATCTCGAAAGTGCTTGCTCCCAAGCTTTGGTCGACGCTGAAAAGCTGCTCGCCAAACTGGAAAAACAGCGCGGCAAAGCCCAGGAAAAACTGCACGACGCGCGCAGCTTGCTGCAAGCCGCGACCACCGCAGGCAAGAACAAAGCACAGAACAAAGCCAAGCAAGCCGTCGCCGAACTGGAGACGTTGCTCGACACCCTTAAAGCCAGCCAGGCCGAAACGCGTAACTACATCGTGCAGCTCAAGCGCGATGCCCAGGAAAGCCTGAAATTGGCCCAAGGCGTTGGCAAGGTGAAAGAGTCCGTTGCCAAAGCATTGAGTGCCCGCAGCGCGGCGCCCAAACCCGTGCCCGCCAAACCAGCTGCCAAAGCTCCCGTGGCAAAAGCGGCGGCCAAGCCTGCTGCTAAACCAGCCGCCAAAGCGCCGGTAAAAGCCGCCGCCAAGCCCGCCACCAAAGCACCCGCCAAAGCCGCTGCTAAACCAGCTGCCAAAGCACCGGCCAAACCCGCTGCGAAAAAAGCGCCCGTGAAAGCTGCCGCGAAACCGGCTGCGAAGGCCGCGTCGACCGCAGCCAAACCTGCCGCCAAAGCACCGGTGAAAGCCGCCGCCAAACCGGCTGCTAAGCCAGCAGCAAAACCTGCTGCTAAAGCACCCGCCAAGGCAGCCGCCAAACCAGCGTCGAAGGCCGCCGCCAAGCCTGCCGCAGCTAAACCAGCAGCCAAACCGGCCGTTGCCGCTAAGTCTGCAGCTGCCAAGGTCGCCGCCAAACCGGCTGCTAAACCAGCGGTAAAAGCGCCGGCCAAAGCGGTCGCTAAACCTGCTGCGAAGCCCGCTGCCAAGGCGCCAGCAAAACCTGCCGCTGCCAAACCTGCTGCCAAGCCGGTCGCAGCTAAACCAGCGGCACCGGTAAAACCGGCCGCGGCGCCTGCGCCAGTGGCTGCTCCGGCAGCACCCGCTGCCGCAACACCTACTACCAACGGTAGCGGCGTGCCGAGCCTGTCCTAAGTGTGAGTGGCCGCGACGCGCAGCAAAGCCAGCGCGTCGCGGTCATGCTGGCCGGCCACGGCAGTCAGCCAATCGTCCTCTGTTTCCCCTGTTGGCCATTCGCTCGCTAATTGCTGCAAGCGTTCGAGCAGCTCACGCTCACTCTGCAATTCCAACGTTTTAATGTGCTCGCGCAGGTCGGCGACGGCATGATCGTGGGCGGCTGTTTCGCGCCAGCGTTGCCGTAGGTGGCGCAGTGGCGTGATTACGGTTTGCTGCCAGGGCGTGGCTAGATCCGTTAACGCCCGAATACGTAATGGTGTGCAGGCGACGCGGCGTCGATCCAGCCATGCGGCGCACAACACCAGGCACACATCGGCGCCTTGCGCTTGCAAACGCAGGCACGCGGTTTCGATGCCGGGGCTGGCATACAAGGTACTGGCAAAACTCCATAGGTCAGAGGGCATGGTCTTTCCAGGCGATGTGCGAACGAAGCTGGTAGACTCCGCCGCCATTATGATTCGACTACAAAACCTCACTTTACAGCGTGGCCCGCAGCGTTTGTTAGAAGACGCCGAGCTGACGCTGCACGCCGGCCATAAAGCCGGTTTAATCGGTGCCAACGGCGCCGGCAAATCCAGCCTGTTTGCGTTGCTGCGCGGCGAGTTGACGCCCGATTCCGGCGACTGCTTTCTGCCTGCCGATTGGCGCATCGCGCACATGCGCCAAGAGGTCGATACCCTTGAGCGCATCGCCGTGGACTATGTGCTTGATGGCGATGTGCGCTTGCGCCAAGTACAAACCGACCTGGCCGCTGCCGAAACCTCGCACGACGGCGCTGCGCAGGCGCGCCTGCACGCCGAGCTGGACGCTGCCGACGGCTACACCGCCGATGCCCGCGCGCGCAAATTGCTCGCAGGCCTAGGCTTTAGCAATGAGCAGATGGACCGCCCGGTCGGCAGTTTTTCCGGCGGCTGGCGGATGCGCCTGAACCTCGCCCAGGCGCTGATGTGTCCGTCCGATTTGCTTTTACTCGACGAGCCCACCAACCATTTGGACCTCGACGCCATTCTCTGGCTTGAAGAGTGGCTGAAGAGTTACCCCGGCACGCTGCTGCTGATTTCCCACGACCGCGATTTCCTCGACGCGGTGGTCGATCACGTCGCCCATGTGGATCAGCGCAAACTTGTGCTGTACCGCGGCGGCTATACCGCGTTCGAACGTGCCCGGGCTGAGCGGTTGGCCCAGCAGCAACAGGCGTATGAGAAACAGCAGGCGCAGCGCGCGCACATGGAAAAGTACATCGCCCGCTTTAAAGCACAGGCGACCAAAGCGCGTCAGGCCCAAAGCCGGATCAAGGCGTTGGAGCGTATGGAGGAGCTGTCGGCTGCCCATGTCGACTCGCCGTTTGACTTCACCTTCCGTGAAGCCGACAAGATTTCCAGCCCGCTCCTTAACCTGTCTGATGGCCGCCTGGGCTACGGCGACAAGGTGGTGTTGGAGAAAGTAAAACTCGGCCTGGTGCCGGGCGCGCGCATCGGCTTGCTCGGGCCCAACGGCGCGGGCAAATCCACCTTGATCAAAACCCTGGTCGGCGAATTGCCGGTAATTGGCGGGCGCCTGGTTCGTGGCGAGAACTTGGTGGTTGGCTACTTCGCCCAGCACCAACTGGACTCGCTGGATAACAAAGCCAGCCCGCTGTTGCACCTGCAACGCCTGGCGCCGACTGAGCGTGAGCAAACGCTGCGCGATTTCCTCGGCGGCTTCGACTTCCGTGGCCCGCGCTGCGACGAACCGGTGGTGAATTTCTCCGGCGGCGAGAAAGCACGCTTGGCCTTGGCGCTGATCGCCTGGGAAAAGCCTAACCTGCTGCTACTCGACGAACCCACCAACCACCTCGATCTGGAAATGCGCCTGGCCTTGACCATGGCCTTGCAAGAGTTCGAGGGCGCCGTGGTGGTGGTGTCTCACGATCGCCACTTGCTCAAGAGCACCACCGATGAATTCCTGCTGGTCGCCGAAGGGCGCATTCAGGAGTTCGATGGCGATCTAGAAGATTACGCGCGTTGGCTCGTCGACTACCGTGCGCGCCAGGCGCCCGTCAGCAGCAGCGCGCCGGCCGGTGACAAGACCGACAAGCGCGCCCAACGCCAAGCCGCTGCTGCGTTGCGTCAGCAACTGGCGCCGCACAAGCGTGAAGCAGAAAAACTGGAGAAAGAGCTGGGGCTGCTGCACGAAAAGCTCGCTAAGGTTCAGGAGCGACTCGGTGATGCGGCGATTTATGAAACATCGCGTAAAGACGAATTGCGCGATCTTCTTGCCGAACAAGCCAAAATGAAGGTCCGTGAAGGCGAGCTGGAAGAGGCTTGGATGCTGGCGCTGGAACACCTGGAAAGCCTCGAGCAACAACTGGCCCAAGTCGACTGAAAGCAAAGAACCTGACGGACCACCACTTACCCCTTTTGAGGCAACACTATGGAATGGCTAATGAGTCCAGAGATCTGGGTCGCGTTTCTGACCTTGACCGCTTTGGAAATCGTCCTTGGCATCGACAACATCATCTTTATCTCGATTTTGGTCAGCCGACTGCCGATCGAGCAACAACCCAAAGCACGCTTCTTCGGCCTGGCCCTGGCCATGGGCACCCGAATTCTTTTGCTGCTGTCGATCACCTGGGTGATGCGCCTGACCACGGATCTGTTCACCGTGTTCGAGCAAGGCATTTCCGGGCGTGACCTGATTCTGTTCTTTGGTGGCCTGTTCCTGCTGTTCAAAAGCACCGCCGAGATTTACCACGGCCTTGAAGGCGCTGAAGAAGAGGCCAAAGCCGGCGGCAAGGTGTATGGCTTCATGGGGATCATCACGCAGATCGCCATCATCGACATCATCTTCTCCCTCGACTCAGTGATCACTGCCGTGGGCCTGGTGCAGCACGTACCGGTGATGATCGCGGCCATCGTGATTTCCGTGGGCGTGATGATGCTGGCAGCCAGCACCATCAGCGAATACATCGACAAGCACCCGTCGTTGAAAATGCTGGCGCTGTCGTTCTTGATCGTCGTCGGCACCGTGTTGATCGCCGAAGCGTTTGAAGTGCATGTACCAAAAGGCTACGTCTACTTCGCCATGGCGTTCTCGCTGGCAGTGGAAGCAATTAACATCAAAATGCGCACCGCCCGGGCTCGGGCGGCGAGCAAGAATGTTGACGCTGTGCAACTGCGCAAAAATAGCCCGGACGCCTAAGCGGCGCTGTGCTCCTCAACTGTGTGGCGACTGTGCTAGTCAGTCGCCACACTGCGCGTTACCGTAAGCGCCCCCCTATCGTTGAGGTTCGCAGCCATGTTGCTCGAAACCTGGTTGGCGTTTTTCGTGGCCTGTTGGTTAATCAGTCTTTCCCCTGGCGCAGGCGCAATCGCCTCGATGTCGGCCGGCCTGCAATATGGGTTTTGGCGCGGCTACTGGAACGCGTTGGGCTTGCAACTTGGGTTGGCCCTGCAAATTGCGATTGTCGCGGCTGGCGTGGGGGCAATTTTGTCGGCCTCGGAATTAGCCTTCAGCCTGATCAAATGGTTCGGCGTGATTTACCTGGTGTACTTGGGAATCAAGCAGTGGCGGGCGCTGCCAAGCGATCTGGCTGATGAGGCGGCAGTGCGTCCGTCTGGTCGTCCGTTGACCTTGGTGCTTCGCGGTTTCCTAGTGAACGTCAGTAATCCCAAAGCCGTGGTGTTCATGTTGGCGGTGCTGCCGCAATTCATCGACCCGAAAGCGCCGCAGCTGATGCAATACCTGACCATGGGCGCGACCATGATTACCGTCGACCTGATTGTGATGGCCGGCTACACCGGCTTGGCCTCTCGTGTGCTGCGCTTGCTGCGCACGCCGCGTCAGCAACGGGTGATGAACCGCACCTTTGGCGCGCTGTTCATTGGCGCGGCCGGTTTGCTGGCCAGCGTCCGCCGAGCGGTGAGTTAAGCCTGCCTTTTGCTTTTAGGGGCGCGTTCCAAGCGGATCGCGCCCTTTTCCCTTCTACGTTTGCGAATTCCGCCGATTCCTAATCGCCGCGATTACGAAAAGCTTTGTTACAAGGCTTGAGTGAGAACGATAGGAAGGTAACAATGTCAGCCATTCTTATTTGGGATGGAATCATGTTTACCTCTTCCCGCGTGTTGTTGTGCCTCCTCTCGCTGTTGTCTGTTTTGAGCCTGAACGCATTCGCTGACCCGGTGGAAGGAACCGCCCAAGCCATACAGTTGCTGGACTACATCAGCGCCGACTATGCCGATTCGGTGAATGCCGGTCAGGTCATCAACGCCGACGGCTACCAAAAACAACTTGATGCTCTGACCACGCTGCAAGGCTTGATCGTCGCCCTGCCTGCGCGCCCGCAGCGCGGTGACATCGAGCAAGGCGCACAAGCCCTGCACGACGCCATGGCCAAGCAGCAAGAACCCGCCACGGTCAGCCGTCAGGCGCGTCAGCTCAGCGCCCAGGTGGCAGCGGCTTACGAAGTTAGCCAGGCACCGGTAATCACGCCAGACCCAACCCGCGGCGCACCCATTTACGCGCAGCAATGTGCGGTCTGCCACGGTGATGCCGGGCTGGGTGATGGCCCGGCCGGCATCGGCCTGGAACCGGCGCCGTCAAACCTGACGGATGCCAAACGCCTCGGCCGCCTCAGCCTGTACGACCTCTACAGCGCCACCACCCTGGGCATCGAAGGCACCGACATGCCGGCCTTTGCCGACCAATTGGATGAGCGTCAGCGTTGGGACCTGGCGGTGTACATCGCCAGCTTCAGCGCGGCGAAAACAGCCCCGGCTGCCGACGGCGCGAAAGAAAAAACCTTCGACCTCGCCGAACTGGCTCGCCAGACCCCCGACGAGATCGCCGCCAGCCAAGGCGAACCGGCGGCTGCGTTGTTCCGCAGTCAACGCGCACAGCCTCCGGTGGTGCAACGCGGTCCGCAGCAACTGCTCGACTACACCAGCGTCACCCTGGACAAGAGTCTCGCTGCGTACGGCGCCGGTGATCACGACCAGGCTTACGACCTGTCAGTGGCTGCCTATTTGGAAGGTTTCGAGCTGGTAGAAAGCTCGCTCGACAACGTCGACGCGCAAGTGCGAAAAGACACCGAAAAAGCGCTCATGGCCTATCGCCAATCGCTGCAAGACGGCCTTCCACTGCCCCAGGCTGCGCAGAAGCTCGAGTTCGCCAAAACGAAACTGCAGGAGTCGGCCAAGCTGTTGGGCAGCGATGGCTTGAGCCAGTCGCTGAGCTTTATCTCGGCACTGCTGATTCTGCTGCGCGAAGGCCTGGAAGCGATTCTGGTGCTGGCCGCCATCCTCGCCTTCCTGCGCAACACCGGCCAGCAATCTGCCGAGCGTAGCGTGCACATTGGTTGGGGCTTGGCGATGTTGGCCGGCGTATTCACCTGGGCGGCGGCGGCTTATCTGTTCGACGTCAGCGGCGCACAGCGTGAACTGCTCGAAGGCTGCACGGCGTTGTTCGCGGCCGTGATGGTGTTGTGGCTGGGCGTGTGGATGCACGACCGTCGTCACGCCGCTGCCTGGCAGGATTACATCAAGAGCAGCCTGGTTGGCGGCGGCGGGCGTTTCGGCTTTGCCATCCTGGCGTTCTTCTCGGTGTACCGCGAGCTGTTCGAAGTCATCCTGTTTTACGAAACCCTCTGGCTGCAGGCCGGTCCAGCCGGCCACACGGCGGTGTTGGCCGGTGGCGCCACGGCGTGTGTGCTGCTGGTCGGCCTGGCCTGGGTGATTTTGCGCGGTTCGGCGCGTCTGCCGCTAGGCGTGTTCTTCGGCATCAACGCCGCGTTGCTCTGCGCGCTGTCGGTGGTGTTCGCTGGCCACGGCGTGAAAGCGCTGCAAGAGGCCGGCGTGTTCGGCACGCACCCGGTTCCATTTATCGAATTTGAGTGGCTGGGTATTCATGCCGATCTTTACTCGTTGTCGGCGCAGGCGATTGCCCTTGTCGCCATCGCCTTGCTCTATGGCCGCAGTTTCGTCACGGCGCGCCAGCGTGAGCAGGCGGCTAGCGCCAGCTAAACGCAGCGGTTAGGCGAACGGGCGAGCAGTGTCACACTGCTCGCCCGTTTTCGTTTTCGAATGACAGGAGTGTTGTATGCGCGTGTGGATCGATGCCGATGCGTGTCCCAAAGCGGCGAAAGATCAGGTGGTCAAGTTCGCCTTGAAACGCCAGTTCGAGGTGGTGCTGGTCGCAGGCCAAAGCCAGACCAAACCTGCGTTTGCCTGCGTGCGGCTGATCGTGGTGCCCAGCGGCCCGGATGCCGCCGACGACTACCTGGTCGAACACGCGGCGCCTGGTGATCTGGTTATTTGCAGCGACGTACCACTGGCCGACCGGCTGGTAAAAAAGGGCGTGGCGGCCCTCGACCCCAGAGGCCGCGAGTTCGACGCCGGGAATATGGGCGAGCGCTTGGCCGTACGAAACTTGTTCACTGACCTGCGTGAGCAGGGCCAGGTTGGCGGCGGGCAGGGGCCTTACGGCGAGCGCGAAAAGCAGGCATTCGCCAACAACCTGGACCGCATTCTCACGCGCCTGAGCCGTCAGGCGCTGAGCTGAGGCGAGGCTTGCGGCGGCGTCAGCCAAAGCTGCAGCGCCTCCAGCGACAGGGGTCGGCTGAACAGATAGCCCTGAATCAGATCGCAGTCGTTGGCGCGCAGAAAGTCCAACTGCTCCTCGGTCTCCACGCCCTCAGCGACTACTTTCAACTGGAGCTTGTGAGCCATGGCGATAATCGCTGCGGTAATCGCCATATCGTTCGGTTGTGCCGGAATTTCACGGATAAACGAGCGATCCACTTTCAAACTGTTAACCGGCAACTTGCGCAGGTAGGCCAGCGAGGAATAGCCGCTGCCAAAGTCGTCGATGGAAATTTTCACCCCGAGCCGGCGGATTTCTTCGAGGATTTCAACCGCCGTATTGAGGTTGTTCATCAGCGCATTCTCGGTCACTTCCATCACCAACCCGGAAGAATCCAGTCCGGTGCGCGCCAGAATGTGCGCGATGGCGGCAGGCAGCGCCCGGTTCGACAGGTTCAGGGCAGAGCAGTTGAACGCCACGCGCAACTCGGGGAAGCCAGCCTTGCGCAGCGCCATCAAATCGCGGCAAGCGCGTTCGGCCACCCACAAATCCAGTTCGACGATAAAGCCATGCTGCTCGGCCAGCGGCGCGAACACCTCCGGGCTGACGGCGCCGCGTTCCGGGTGATCCCAGCGCGCGAGTGCTTCGAGGCTCATCACCTGCCCGGTCTCGCTGGAGACGATGGGCTGATAGTGAACGTGAAGCCCGTCTTCGTTCAGCGCGCGCCGCAAGTCCTGCTCCAGCGTCAGGTCCATATGCGCGCGGCGCTCCAGATCCGGACTAAACCGCAGGCTGCGATTGCGCCCGTTCTGCTTGCAATAGCCCACGGCCAGGCCGGCGTGTTTGAACAGGGCGTCGTAGTCGGCACTGTCCTGCGGGAACAGACTCAGGCCAATGCTGGCGGTTTGGGAAATCTGGCCGCAGGCCAGGCTGAACGGCGTTTGCAGTTGGTCGACGATACGGCTGGCTAACTGTTCTGCCTGGTAGCCGTGCTCAACGCGGGCGAGCACGCAAAACTCGTCACCAGAAAAACGCGCCATTACATCCTCGCCACCCAACGCGGAGCGAATGCGCTGGGCAACCAGTTGCAGCAAATGGTCGCCGGTGGCGTGGCCGAGGCTGTCGTTGATGCGTTTGAAATTATCCAGATCAATAAACAGCAGCGCCCAACGCTGCTGTGGCTCTACGGCGCCCAATGCGCGGTTGGCCAACTGGGTGAACGCACGGCCATTGAACAGATTGGTCAGCGGATCGTACTGCGTAACGGCGTTCAGTTGCTGCGCCACCTGGCGCAACTTGGCGTGTTGCTCGCGCAGGCGCTGGTCGGCCCAACTGGCACCGATGCCGGCGACGATGATCATCAGCGCAATCAGGCCAATCGACACCGCCAAAACCGTTTGCTCGCCGGTTTCCGCCACGGGGCGCAGCACATGGGCATACAAGTCTGACGGCACGGCCAGGGTCATGGCGGCCATGCCGGTGAAATGCATTGAGGCAATCGCGCCGCCCATCACCAGACTGGCCAGGATGCGCAGCCAGTGTGCGCGCTCGCCAGTCTTGCCGCGAAAATAGAACGCCAGCACTAAGGCTGCGAGCGAAGCGCCGATGGCGATCAGTATCGACACGGCAAACAGTGTGGGGTCGTAGTACAGCGTGGCGGCAGACTCAATAGCGGCCATGCCGCTGTAATGCATGGTGGCAATGCCAACACCCGCCGTGACGGCGGCGGCCACGTATTGCCACGGCGCCAGCCGTTTGCGGCTGATCACCCACATGACCGCATACGACACGGCAACAGCAATGAGCAGCGAGAGCAGGGTGATATAGAAGTTGTAGCCGATGTGCAGCGGCGCGCTGAAGGACAACATGGCGATAAAGTGCATCGACCAGATACCGCCGCCCAGAGCGAAGGCGCCAATCCAGCGCCACAGTTCGCGTCCGCCCATGGTGCGGCTGCTGCTGACCCGATTGGCCATAGCCAGGGCAGTGAAACCGGCGGCGCTGGCGACCAGATAGGCCAATAACACCAGGCTGGGATCGTGTCGGCAGTCGAGGAGGACCGTCTGGTTGGCCGGCATGTCCGCGAGGAAGTGCAGCAAGGGCATCACAAGCTCCAACCAAGATTAGGCGGCACGGCCATCAATAGTGGCGCATTGCCATTTTTCGGCATCTTAAAGGGCGGCACGAGTGGACGCCACGCTTTTGGTCGGTTCGGGCAGGGCGCACGTAAACCCTGTTCGACCCAGCTAACCGCATAGGTAAGTACCGGTACCCACCGCCACCAGCGTGCCATCGTCGGCATGCAGTTCCGAGCGTACCACCGCGACTTTATTGCCGGAGCGCAGGAACACGGCTTTGGCGACGAAGTGCTCACCGCGTCCCGGCCGCAGATAGTCCACGCGTAAATCGATGGTGCCGAGCTTGGACAACCGCTCCATACGCTCGGCAGTGCCCAGGTTCTGATGCCGCTCAAACGCGCCGATCAAGGCCATGGCGCCACCGGTAACATCGAGCAGGGCCGAGATGACACCACCATGAAGAATGCCGTGAACAAAGTTGCCTACCAGCGCCGGCTGCATCGGTAACGACATCAACACCTGCTCGGTCGAGAGATCGTCGATACGTATCCCCAACATTTGATTAAACGGAATGCGCTCAAAGAAGCTCTGCACGGCTTGCTTGAGTTCCGGTGTGAGTTCGAACGTCGAGTCGGGCATGGCGTATTCGCTCCAAGGTGTGGGGCTTAGCCTGCCGCAAGCCGCCGGCATCCGCCATCGCCGTTGTGGGGCCGTTTTGGCCATTACTTCCAGCATTCCTGCGGTGTCGCATTACCCGTCGAACCGGTGACTCCGGCGCCATTGAGCAGCAGCGAGGCGCAAGCAGAGTCTGCTTGCTGCGCGCCAGTCGGTTCCGCCCGCAGCAGGTAGCCGCCGTCGCCCGGCTCGACGATTAAGCGGTACAGGCCCTTGGCGCTCAGCACAACGTCGCCGTCGGTGTGGGGCAATTGCAGCTCGCGCAGCGACGCCACCGTGGTGACGTACAGCTGATTTTGCGCGTAATAGCGGGCCTGGCGAGCAGCCGTGTCGACCAGCAGAGCCTGCGCCTCGGTGCGATTAGTGCGCAGCACGTATTGGCGGTACTGCGGCATTGCGAAGGCATACAGCAGGCCCATGATGGTCAGCACCACCATCAGCTCCAATAGGCTAAAGCCGGCGAAACGTCGCGCGAGGGTTGGTTCACGGTGTGACATCGGTGATCACCCTCCAGCTTTGCCGCCCGTTCGCACGAGGGCCGAGAGAAATCGATGCACAGCCGTTATTACCCAGCACACACGGCGCGCCGGTCGTAGGGTCGACGACGATGTGCACGTTTTCGTCAACGTTGATGCCAGAGGGCAGGTCACCCTCTCGCGTGTCTTGCTCGTCTACGCGGCCATCGTGATTGAGGTCAAACACGGGGAACAGCGCGCCGCTACCGGTGCCTGAGCTGATCGCGTAAAGACGGCGCTCGACGTCGCCCTGGCAAGGGGCAATGGACGGGATGCGGGTGCGCACAAACAGCAACTCGCCGTGTTTCTCTGGCGGATCAGTCAGGCGCTCGCTGCCGGCCCCAGCGGTGCCCGGTTGCAGGTCGATATACCAACCGCGTTTGTCGCCAGTCGCAGCGCCAGGAAGCTGCCAGCTCACCGCATGGTTGGTTAAACGCAGCGGTGGGCTGATCTGCTGTTGCTGTAGCGACTCGAAACGGACAACGTCGGCAGCCGCGGTATTTTCACCTCGGGTTTGGCGGTCCCAAACGGCATAAAAGCTGTGCTGATCGACATCGGGACTCAGGTGGTTTTGCCCCGTACCGAACAGGATCAAGTAGCCCTGCTCTGAAGGGTGACTGACTACCGACGGCGCCATCGTGATTGGCGGCGCAGCCGAAGCGCCGGTGCGAGTCGGTGCGCTGAACAGCGGGGTGCCGGCGAACGCCAGGCGGAAATTGTCGGGGCTGACGGTGTGTGGCGGTGCAGGCTTGTCCAGCCCGCCCACGCTTGTATCGAATAAGTCGAAACGCCACAGGTTGCCGAGGTTATCTCCGGCGTACGCGTAATCAGCGTTGCCATCGCCATTGGTGTCGACCACTCGCGGCATGGCCAGACCGGGCGCTGGTCGGGGTGTAACGATTCGGCGGATAAGCGCTCCCGTGCGAATGTCGAGCAACAGCAGGGCAGCCGTATCGGTTGGCACGTCGACCCCGTTGCCCAGAAAGACGGCCCACTGCCCGGTATGCAGGCGGGCTATGGTCGGTGCGGTCAACACGTGGCCCAGGTGCGGGTCGTGACTGGCGCTGTATTCCCACAGGTGGACAGGCTGGTCCGGGTCGCTGACATCCAGCGCCAGCAATCCTGGACCACCGGCGCCAAAGCTAACGAGCAGTACGGTGTGCCAGGCGCCTTCGTAATAAACGTCCCGGCTAAGTAATGGGCCGTCAATGAAGTAACGGTGCGGATCACCGTGTGGCATGCCGTAGGTGGCCGTCATCAGTGTCACGAGCTTGGGCAATAGCGCCGAGGGCACAACGCTCCAGCGTGCTTCGCCCGTCGCGGCATCGAATGCGTGCAGCCGGCCGTCATTCGCGCCCACATACACCTGAGCTCGGCGCGGCTTGGTCTTAAACGCAGCGTATGCGCCGGGCGATCCGTCATAGGTGTCCATGACCTTGGCTATACGATCAGGCGAGCCGACCACCAGCGGGACTGAACTAATAATGTCGCCAAGTACGGGTAACCCTGGCCGTAGCAGCGGGCAACCGTCCAGACCCTCGCATGACTCACCGCTCAGCAACGCCACGCGGGCGGGGCCGTATCCGTCGGGTTCGCCATCGGCGTCAAGATTTAGCACCGCACGTTCTTCCTCATGGAGCGCTGACCAGCGAAAGTCTTTGAGTCCAGATTGCCCATGGCTGCCGGCGAGTAGCAGGTGGCGCGGCCGGGGCATGTGTTCGCTGGCGCGCCACAGTGTCGTGGCTGGTGTCGCCGTGGCGAGCCGCTCTTTGCTCAGCTCGCCCGACCAGCTCAGCGGGTTGAAGTGCGTCCAGTAGCGCACGCTGGGTTCGAGCGAGGTCACCATGCTGGTGGGCGTGGGCGGCCGGGTACACAACCGGTTCTGGAAATAGTCATCACCGTTGCCCAAGGTTTTGGGTGCAAACAGACAGCTGAGCCCGGCAAGCACCCAGGCGGTAAACCGCAGATGAAAAGCGCTCATGGTCGGACGTCCAGAAAGGTGCGCGCCACGACGGAACGTAAACAAACGGCCGCAACCGCGCAGTTGTTATGAAGGGGCAAGCCGGGCGATACCAAGTGCGCAAAAAACGCCTGGCTGCTGACTTCGTAGTAATACGTGCCGCCGGCCTTGGCGGCGTCGCCATACGAAACATCGAGCGGCTGCTGGCTAGCCGAAGGAATTTGCCGGATATACCAGCGCGCGGTGGCCCCGGTGCGTGTTGGGCCTAGCGCCGTCTGATAGGAAGTGGCGGCTGAAAAATCTACGCCGTTATGACTGGCAATTCCTTGCAAGCATGGTTGCGTGCCGCACGTTTGCAGGGGGGCTGGTGCCTGACTGATGTGACGCTCGGCTTCACGCAGCCCGGCTTCGGCGGCGTTGAGCAAGCGTTGCTGCTCCAGGTCGCGGGTGAGGGTGCGTGTTTCCATGGCGATATCGTGAACGCCGGACACCGCTAACGTCGTCACCACCACCATTAAAATCAGCGTTATCAACAGAACGCTGCCTCGCTCGTGGGTGGGGTTCATGGCAGTACATTCCTTAAGGTGGCGGTGCCTTTCACCACTTGGTAAAGCCGCAGTGTGGGCGCAGCGGGGAAGTCCTTTTCGTACCAATAGCGCCAGGCCAGAGCGTTGCTGGCTGCCGTGCCACCGGGCACTGCGGCGCTTATAAGCGCCGCGTAGCGAATGCTGCGAACCAAGTCGCCGGGCGCAGGCGTGGCGGTGTAGGCCAGAACGTCGAGCGCGCCGGCTGCTGCTACACCGTAGTCAAAGCGAGCATCGGTGATGCCCTCGATCAGCGTGGCGGTGCCGTCTTTGCTGGTGCACATCAGTTGCTGGGTGGCATTGATGGACAGTTTCTCGACATACGCTTCCACCGGTTCGGCATACGGAATGGCCAGGCTCGCCGTGTTGGCTGGCCGACTATTGCCCAGGCAATCGAGTTCCTGCCGGTCACTGGGTTGATAGCGGATGCACAGGGTTTTGGCGTTTACCGAAACGACCACCTGGCCGGCGGCGAATACGCAGCCTGGCACGCCGGAACCGGCTTCATCGAGTGCCGGAAAAGCCGCCTCCATGGCCTGCTCCGGCCGACGCTTGAACCCGGTTCTGGCCAGTTGCCTGTCCAGCCATTGCATGGTGAAACGGGCGTTGTTCTGGTTGTCGGCCTGGGCCCGCTGGAAGAGGTAGCTAAGTTTGTTGTCGATCACGACCTGAGCGGAGGTGAGCATCAAAAACGAGCCGATAGCCAGGGCTACCAACAGCTCAACCAAGGACAGTCCACGCTGCATTGTTCTCATGCTGCGCACTCCTACAATTGGCTGCGGATGCGGTGGTGGCAGTACGTTTCGGCGCCCAGACATTCACCGTGCGAGCCTTTCCACGCCACTTGCACTTCGACGACCGAGCCGCTCGCGGCGCATGTGCCGGGCGTCGGGGCGCGGCATACATGTGAGGTGCCGTTGGGCAAATCGGCGGAACTGGGCAAGAGTGTGGCCACTTCGTTTAGCCAACATGCTAATTGCGCGGCCGGTTGGGCCGGCGTTGGCCGGCACGCTGAGGCGTTCCCCGGCTGCTGTAGGCCCGCTTGCAAGTAGCGGGACCAGTGGTCAGGGGTGGCGCGCACCAGTTCCAGCATGTCGTTGGCCAGCATGGCCGCCGTGGTGCGCTTTACGGTCTCGGTGGTGTAGGCAATCGCTCGGCCCTGCAGGGCGGCCATGCCAAGCATGCCGATGCCGATCAGTAAGGCGGTTATCAGCACTTCGACCAGGCTGAAGCCTGATGCGTTAAACGCGGAACGTGCGCAGAGGGGAGGTGTTGCGTTGCGAGTGGCTGTTGAAACCTTCCATGGACTGTTCATCGTGGCGCTCCCTGTGCCAGTGGTAATCGAGGTGTAGCTCCTTGCTGCGCCGATGCTGGTCAGCTCCGGCGGACGTCTCGATTGTTTACCAATGGCTGAGCGGAAATGCCGGCTGGTTGCATTTCCTCCGTAGGAAGCCTCTTAGCGATTGCTCAGGTCTTGGGCAGCCAAGGTGCATTCAGCGGCACAGCGCGCCGTCGTTCTGACCCGCTTCCAAACCGCTGTTATGGCGCACGCGACCCTGACGGTTGATGACCAGTTGCCAGACCACTGTGTCGTCGCCACCGCATAGGATGAAGCGCCCGTTGCTGGCTGCGGTGGTGCCGTTGGCCTGATACAGAATGGTTTGGCTGGAGGCGCCCGTTCCGGCCCAGCGTAGGCGGCCGGTGCCTATTGCGGGCTCGGCTTGGCGGGTGTAGGCCAGCGTGGAGCCGGTCGCTACGTCGCGGATCAACCAGCCTTGGTTCCAGGCGTGATCGCATTGCTGGCCAGTGCTGGACCCGCACAGTTCAACACGGCGCATCAGGCTGATGGCTTCGCTTCGCGTGGTCTTCAGGTGGCTTTGCAGGCTGTGGCGTAGATTGTCGTGGCGGTTGTTCTGCACGTATTGATTGAGGTTGGGCACGGCCATGCTGCTGACGATTGCCACCAGGCAAAGAATGATCAGCAGCTCGGTCAGGGAAAAACCACGGGCGTGGAAAGGTTGCATAGCGAAACGTCCTTGTTTCAGGGGGCCGTCCTGGCCGTTTAGAGAGATGGGTGCAAGGTAGTGCCGCCGTCAGGCCTCGCTGTTGCTGAGTTCAAGCACACGGTCTACGAGCTTGTTGATGCCCGATGCGGCCTCGCTTATCGATTGCGCACGCATGTAGGCGGGGGTGGTGACGAGCTTGTATTGCGGGTCTTCGACGATGTCATCGACGGCGCATTCTTCATGCTGAGCGCCCATGGTGGTGAGTGCGGCGGCGGTGTCGGCATCGTTGCCAATGGTACAGACCACGCCGGGGCCGAAGATTTTCGCGGCCATCGCCGGTGCAATACAGATCAGCCCGACCGGTTTGTTCGCGGCGGCGAAGGCTTGCGCCATGGCCAGCACGTCGGGCTGCACGGTTAGTTGTGCACCGTTGACGGCGAAGTCGCTAAGATTTTTCGCCGCGCCGAAGCCGCCGGGGACAATCAGCGCATCGAACTCATCGGCGCTGGCTTCGCGTACATCCTTGATTTCACCGCGCACGATGCGGGCGGCTTCCACCAGCACATTGCGTGTTTCCGGCATTTCGTCGCCGGTCAGGTGGTTGATGACATGGTGTTGGGTGATGTTGGGGGCGAAGCATTGGACGTCGACGCCGCGCTGGTCCAATCGCAGCAGGGTAATCACGCTTTCGTAGATTTCCGCGCCGTCGTAGACGCCGCAGCCAGAAAGAATTACAGCGACTTTTTTGTGCATGGCGATTCCCCTTCCTCGATGGGTGGGCCGAGCATGCGGCCCTTAGCCCGTGGCGCAGCGGCCGGTTCCGGGCGCCTGTTGATGTCTGGCGCCCTCGACCTGCCGTCGCTGCCCGGCTGGTAAAAGTTTGGACCGCAGTTTGCCGGAAACGGCGTTATGAAATTGTCATTTTTGCCGAGCGCCAACCGGTTTCAGAGGCGTCTGTCGTCAAATGCCGCTCGTGTTGTCACCCGACGTTACGAGGTACTACGAGCCTCGGCGCTAGCATCACCCCCGGGTCGCGTAAGTGACCGAACAACAATAAAGACGGGTGAGTCATGAATTACGTCCTCTATGCGGTGCCTTTTTTCTTTTTGCTGATTGCCCTTGAACTGCTGGCTGACCGTTGGCGCGGCGTTCGCACGTATCGCCTGGCCGATGCCATTAACAGTCTTAGCGCGGGTGTGTTGTCGACCACCGTTGGCTTGCTCACCAAAGTGGTGGGACTGCTGACGTATACGTTCGCCTGGCAACACTGGGGGTTGCTGGAGCTGTCGGCGCAGCAACTGTGGGTGTGGTTGTTCGCGTTTGTGTTCTACGATTTTTGCTACTACTGGAATCACCGCTTGGGCCACGAGCGCAATGTGCTGTGGGCGGCGCACTCGGTGCATCACCAAAGTGAGGAGTACAACCTGTCCACCGCATTGCGCCAGACCAGTACGGGCTGGATTTTCGGCTGGATTTTCTACTTGCCGATGGCGTTGTTGGGCATTCCTCCAGTGGTGTTTCTGACGGTGGCCGCGCTGAATCTGTTGTATCAGTTCTGGGTTCACACCCGGCATGTGCCCAAGCTTGGCTGGTTCGAGTGGGTGTTTATCTCGCCGTCGAACCACCGCGTGCATCACGCTCAGAACGCGGTGTACATGGACCGCAACTACGGTGGCGTTTTCATCGTGTGGGATCGTCTGTTCGGCACGTTCCAGGAAGAACTGGATGAGGAACCGGTGGTATTCGGCGTGACCACGCCGCTGGCGAGTTGGAATCCGCTGTGGGCCAACCTGCAGTTCTATGCGGTGCTCTGGCGTGACGCGGCAAGGGCCGGGTCGTGGTGGGACAAAGGCCGCATCTGGTTTATGCGCACCGGTTGGCGACCTGCCGATGTGGCTGCGAGCTACCCGCTGGCCAAGACCGATCTCGCCGGCTTCGAGAAATTTCATGTGCCGCTGCGTCGAGTCGAGCAGGTGTATGTCGCGTTGCAGTTTGTCGGCTATGTCGCGGCGGGCAGTTTTTTGCTGGCCAATGGCGACACGCAAGCGTTGGGCGTGCTGCTCGGCAGTTGCGCCTGGATGGCGTTTGGCTTGTATGTGCTGGGTGTCTGGCTGGAAAGCCGTCCGTACGCGATGGGCTTGGAGGCGCTTCGCTTGCTGCTCAATGCGCCCGCTTTATGGCTGGCGGAGGAGGCCGGTTTGCTGCCGGTGAGTGCATGGAGTTGGGGCGTGCTGTTGGGGTACAGCTCCGTCAGCGCTGTGGCATTGCTCATGATAAGTCGCCGGCCGGCTCGCGCCGTGGCGGCGTAATCAGCCCTTGCGGGATTTGAGGTAGCGGCGCAACCACAGCGCCGCACCGAGCAGCAGCAGCGCACCGAGCACCCACAGCTCGTATTTCTTCACGTTGCCCAGAATGCTTTCCATCACCGAGCCGAAATGGAACGAGGCGTAACCCAGCGCCATGGCCCAGACGATGGCGCCGATGCCGTTGAGGATGAGGTAGCGCAGCGGCGGGTAGCCGGACAAGCCGATTGCCACCGGCATCACCGTGCGCATGCCGTACACAAAGCGGAAGCTCAGCACCCATAGGTCCGGATGACGTTGGATATAGCCCAGCGCCTTATCGCCCATCTTCTGCAGCCGCGGTTTGCGCGCCAGTAAGCGGCGGCCATGTTTGCGGCCCAAGTAGTACCAGAGCTGGTCGCCGGCATAACTGCCGAAGAAGGCTGTGACCACCACCGCGTTGATGTCCATGTAGCCACGGAACGCGAGGAAGCCGGCCAAGACCAGAATGGTTTCGCCTTCGAAAAAGGTGCCAAGAAATAAGGCGAGGTAACCGAAGTCCTGCAGGAATTGTTGGAGCATCGTCAGCGTGCACGGCGAAATGAACGCGCAGCCTAACCTGACGGCGCGTCAGGGGAAAGCGTGACGCGTGCGCCCTTAGTCTATTCATAGGCTTGCGGTCGTCGGCTGCGGCGCGCGGTCACATAGCTGCCAGCAACTGTCATTCTTTGGTCATAATGAACGCCTATAACTGTCACGCTAGCCCGCCTGTGCGGGCCCAGGAGTCTGCCGTGAGCTTTACCCCCGCCAATCGTTTGTTTCCCGCCACTCGCCTGCGCCGTAATCGCCGCGACGATTTTTCCCGCCGCCTGGTGCGCGAAAATGTGCTGACCGTTGATGACCTGATTCTGCCGGTGTTTGTGCTCGATGGCGAAAACGCCCGCGAGGAAGTCACCTCGATGCCCGGCGTGGCGCGCTTGTCTATCGATCTGCTGCTCAAGGAAGCTGAAGAGTGGGTGGCCTTGGGTATTCCAGCGGTGGCGCTGTTTCCGGTGACGCCTGCCGAGAAGAAAACCCTCGACGGCCGTGAAGCCTGGAACCCTGACGGTATCGCCCAACGCGCCATTCGCGCGCTGCGTGAAAAATTCCCGGAGCTGGGCGTGATCGCCGACGTCGCACTCGACCCCTTCACCACCCACGGCCAGGACGGCATTCTCGATGAGCACGGTTACGTGCAAAACGACATTACCGTCGATGCGCTGGTGCGCCAGGCGTTGTCCCACGCCGACGCGGGCGCGCAGGTCGTTGCGCCCTCGGACATGATGGATGGCCGCATTCAGGCGATCCGTGAAGCGCTGGAGCTGGCCGACCACACTAACGTGCGAATCATGGCCTACTCGGCCAAGTATGCCAGCGCCTATTACGGCCCGTTCCGCGACGCGGTCGGCTCGTCGTTGAACTTGGGCAAGGCCAACAAAGCGTCGTACCAGATGGACCCGGCCAACAGCGACGAAGCGCTGCACGAAGTGGCCGCCGACCTGGCTGAAGGCGCCGACATGGTCATGGTTAAACCAGGTATGCCGTACCTCGATATTCTTTACCGGGTGAAGGCGGAATTCCGCGTACCCACCTTTGTCTACCAGGTCAGCGGTGAGTACGCGATGCACATGGCCGCGATTCAGAACGGCTGGCTCAGCGAGGCCGTGATTCTGGAATCACTCACCGCCTTCAAACGTGCCGGTGCTGATGGCATCCTGACCTACTTCGCCGTGCGTGCGGCGCAACTATTAAAACAAGGGCAGTAAGCCCGCTTGGGAATACGTGATGAACAGCGAAGGACTCAGCAAAGCGGATGAGCTGAAAGACTCAGCCGTTGCGGGACAGGCAGTGATCGAGAAGGCCGTGAGCGGCAAGGCGGCGGAAAAAGTGGCCGTTGAAAATGTCAGCGTCGACAAGGCCAGTGCCGAAAAGGCGACCGAGCCCAAGCCAGCGGCTGAAAAAGCCAGCGCCGATAAATCGGGCACTGACAAATCGTCCACTGACAAGCCCGTCGCTGAGCCGGCGCACGAACCGGCTCACGAAGAGCCGATTGCCGCTGCTCCTGAACCTGCGCCAGCGCCGCCGCCGATTCCAGGGTTGGATGACAGCAGCTTGTATATTCATCGCGAGCTGTCGCAGCTGCAGTTCAATATCCGCGTGCTGGAGCAGGCGCTGGATGAGTCGTACCCGTTGCTGGAGCGGTTGAAGTTTCTGCTGATCTTCTCCAGCAACCTCGACGAGTTTTTCGAAATTCGCGTGGCCGGGCTGAAGAAACAAATCACCTTCGCCCGCGAACAAGCCGGTGCCGATGGCTTGCAGCCGCACCAAGTGCTTTCGCAGATCAGCACGCTGGTGCACGACCAAGTGCACCGCCAGTACGCGATTCTCAACGACGTACTGTTCCCCGAGCTGGCCAAGCACAACATCACCTTTATTCGTCGTCGCTACTGGACGACCAAAATCAAAGCGTGGGTGCGCCGTTATTTCCGCGACGAGATCGCGCCGATCATCACGCCCATCGGCCTTGACCCGACGCACCCGTTCCCGTTGTTGGTGAACAAGAGCCTGAACTTCATCGTTGAGCTGGAAGGTATCGATGCCTTCGGCCGCGACTCCGGTCTGGCGATTATTCCGGCGCCGCGCCTGTTGCCGCGCGTCATCAAGGTGCCTGAAGAAGTGGGCGGGCCTGGCGATAACCATGTGTTCTTGTCGTCGATGATTCACGCCCATGCGGACGACTTGTTCCAGGGCATGAAAGTGAAGGGCTGCTATCAGTTCCGACTGACCCGTAACGCCGACCTTTCCCTCGATTCAGAAGACGTTGAAGACCTGGCGCGCGCCCTGCGCGGCGAGCTGTTTTCCCGTCGCTACGGTGACGCCGTGCGCCTTGAAGTGGCGGACACGTGCCCGGCGCATCTGGCCGATTACCTGCTCAAGCAATTCAGCCTCAGCGAGAGCGAGCTGTACCGCGTAAACGGCCCGGTCAACCTCACTCGGCTGTTCAGCATTACCGGTCTGGACAGTCACCCTGAGCTGCAATACGCGCCGTTTACACCGGTTATTCCCAAGCTGCTCCAGAACAGCGACAACCTGTTCAACGTGGTCAGCAAGCAAGACATTTTGCTCCTGCACCCGTTTGAATCGTTCACCCCGGTGGTCGACCTGCTGCGCCAGGCCGCCAAAGACCCGCACGTGCTGGCCATCAAGCAGACGCTGTACCGCAGCGGCGCCAACTCGGAAATTGTCGACGCGCTGGTGGATGCCGCGCGTAACGGTAAGGAAGTGACGGCGGTCATCGAACTGCGTGCGCGGTTCGACGAAGAATCCAACCTGCAACTGGCCAGCCGGTTACAGGCCGCTGGTGCGGTGGTGATCTACGGGGTGGTGGGCTTTAAAACCCACGCCAAAATGATGCTGATTTTGCGCCGCGAAGCCGGCGAGATCGTGCGTTACGCCCATTTGGGTACCGGTAACTACCATGCCGGCAACGCGCGTTTGTACACCGACTACAGCTTGATCACCTCTGACGATGCGCTGTGTGAAGACGTGTCCAAACTGTTCAGTCAGCTGATCGGCATGGGTAAAACCTTGCGCATGAAAAAGCTCCTGCATGCGCCGTTCACCCTGAAGAAAACCTTACTGGACATGATCGCCCGCGAAACCGCGCTGGCCGCTGAAGGCAAGCCGGCGCACATCATTGCCAAGTTCAACTCGCTGACCGATCCGAAAATTATTCGCGCGTTGTACAAAGCCAGCCAGACCGGCGTGCGCATCGATTTGGTGGTGCGCGGCATGTGCTGCCTGCGTCCGGGTATCGCCGGTGTGTCGCACAACATTCACGTGCGCTCGATCATTGGCCGCTTCCTTGAACACACGCGCGTGTTCTATTTTCTCAACGATTTCGACGAGAAGATTTACCTGTCGAGCGCGGACTGGATGGAGCGCAACCTGGATAAGCGCGTGGAAACCTGCTTCCCGGTCGAAGGCAAAAAGTTGGTTACGCGGGTGAAGAAGGAGCTGGAGTCGTACCTGACCGACAACACCCAAAGCTGGGTGCTGCAACCGGACGGGCGTTACGTTCGCTCCAGCCCGACCGGCAACCAGAACCCGCGCAGCGCGCAGGCCGGTTTGTTGGAAAAGCTGACCAATCCGCCGCTTAGCGTGCGGTGACACTGGCCGTAAACATCGAGGCTGAAGCCTCTCCCACAGGAGCCTGCTTGTTGTGGGAGGGGCTTTAGCCTCGATAATTTTGAACAAGAAAAAGCCGCTCAATTGAGCGGCTTTTTCGTGGCTGAACTACTCAGCGAACGCTTAACGTCAGCCCGATGCGTTTGAGCCACTCGGCTTCAGCTTCAAAATCCGCTTGGGTCAGCGGGTTGGCGGCCAGCCAGCCATCCGGGAACTCAAGGTCGAGGGTGTCATCGCTGGCCCGTAGCTTCACCTTGGGCATTTCCTGCGTTCCACGAATGTGGTGGAACAGGATGGCGAAGCGCAGCAACACGCACAGGCGCATCAGCTTGACGCCGTGGTCACCGAATTCTCCGAACTTATCTTTGGGGATGTTGCGGCGATGGCCGCGTACCAGCAGGGCGAGCATCTGTTGGTCCTGGCGCGAGAAGCCGCCGAGGTCCGAGTGCTCGACCAGGTAAGCGCCGTGCTTGTGGTAGGAGTAGTGGGCGATATCCAGCCCTACTTCGTGCACTTTACTGGCCCAGCTCAACAGCTCGCGGTGCCACTCATCTTCAAGCCCCCAGGAGGCCGCGACGTCATCGAGCGCTTCCAGTGCCTTGGCCTCGACGCGTTGCGCCTGTTCCAGATCGACGTGGTAACGCTCCATCAGCGCGCTCAGGGTGCGCTCACGAACATCTTCGTGGTGGTGGCGACCCAGCAGGTCATACAGCACACCTTCACGCAGCGCGCCCTCGGAGTGCGTCATGGTGTGCAGGTCCATCGCATCGAAGATGGCTTCGAGAATCGCCAGGCCCGCAGGAAAAATCGCGCGGCGGTCGGGCTTGATGCCGTCCATGTCGAGCTTGTCGGCTTCGCCCAGTTTCAACACGCGTCGCTTCAGCCAGGCCAGGCCTTCGGCGGTCACTTCGCCGTTGCCGTGGCCGCCGGCTTTGATGGCCAGGCCAACCGCGCGAATGGTGCCGGAGGCGCCCACGGCTTCATCCCAGCCGAGGCGGCGCAGACTGTGTTCAATGCCCATCAATTCCAGGCGCGCGGCGGTGTAGGCCTGGGCGTAGCGGGCAGGGGTGATCTTGCCGTCGCGGAAATAACGTTGGGTAAAACTCACGCAGCCCATCTGCAAGCTTTCACGCAACAGCGGTTCGAAACGCTGGCCAATGATGAACTCGGTGCTGCCGCCGCCGATGTCGGCCACCAGGCGTTTGCCGGGCGTGTCGGCCAGCGTGTGGGAGACGCCGAGATAGATCAGTCGCGCTTCTTCTCGCCCGGAAATCACTTCCACCGGATGGCCGAGAATTTCCTCTGCACGGCGGATAAACACCGAACGGTTGCGAGCTTCGCGCAAGGCATTGGTGCCCACTACGCGCACCGCGCCGGGCGGCAGGCTGTTGGTCAGTTGGGCGAAGCGGCGCAGGCAGTCGAGGCCGCGTTGCATGGCCTCTTCATTGAGTTCGCGCTGTTCATCGATCCCGGCGGCCAGCTGCACCTTTTCGCCCATGCGCTCCAGAATGCGGATCTCGCCGTGATCGGCTTTTGCCAGAACGATATGGAAGCTGTTCGAGCCGAGGTCGATGGCGGCGATCATGGAGAAGTGCTTGGCAAGGCTTTGCGGCATGGTGTGATGGTCTCAGAGCTGTAGCGCGACATCGTGCCACGATCAGGCGATTGCGCCAACGCGACGGGCAAATCGGCAGTGCGTGATGTCGGTGCTGGAATTGTTCTTTATAGCCGCAGGTCGGGCGGTGACAAGCTTTTGGCCGCGCAGTATGCCGGTGGTGTACGTCGTATTTATGACCAATGTCATGCACCAGGCGTACAGAAACGGAGCAACGGCGGCGGTTTTAAGTTCAAAGGGCGATCAGTATTTGCGCGCAGCATCATAGCGAAGCTCAATCGGTGGGCGCTTTCGGTGTTGGCAAAGCCGGGCTATGATGGCGCCACTTTACATCCTTGCGACCCTGGAGAGTTTCCATGAGCGAATTCATCACCCACGTCAGCGACGCCAGCTTTGAACAGGATGTGCTCCAGGCTGATGGCCCGGTTCTGGTCGATTATTGGGCTGAATGGTGCGGCCCGTGCAAAATGATCGCCCCGGTTCTGGACGAGATCGCCCAGACTTACCAAGGCAAACTGAAAATCTGCAAACTGAACATCGACGAAAACCAGGACACTCCGCCTAAATATAACGTGCGTGGTATCCCGACCCTGATGCTGTTCAAGAATGGCGCGGTCGAAGCGACCAAAGTAGGCGCCTTGTCGAAATCGCAGCTGGCTGCGTTCCTCGACAGCAACATCTAAGTCGTAAGGATTTTCTCCTTTGCGCCTGAAAGCCCCGTCCTATGCGGGGCTTTTTCATTGCGCCAACACTAGACGCTCCGCAAAGCCGATGGTACATTCGGCCTCGCAACGGTTCCTCCGTTGCTCTCTGTAAGCCGTCGCCGACGCATTCCTACTCGATACCTATCGATAAACAAGCAGGCGATCATGCTGCGTTCTCCGCAGTCCGGCCTCATAAGCTAAGCGCTTATTTCCCCTCCTTTTCGAATACGTCATTCCTATATGAATCTGACTGAACTCAAGCAAAAGCCGATTACCGAACTGCTCGAAATGGCCGAACAGATGGGCATAGAAAATATGGCCCGTTCGCGCAAGCAGGACGTGATTTTCTCCCTCTTGAAAAAGCACGCGAAGAGCGGCGAGGAAATCTCCGGTGATGGCGTGCTGGAGATCCTCCAGGACGGCTTCGGCTTCCTTCGTTCCGCCGATGCCTCGTACCTGGCCGGTCCGGACGACATTTACGTTTCACCTAGCCAGATCCGCCGCTTCAACTTGCGCACTGGCGACACCATCGTTGGCAAGATTCGCCCGCCCAAAGAAGGCGAGCGGTACTTCGCGTTGCTCAAGGTCGACACCATCAACTTCGACCGCCCCGAGAACGCCAAGAACAAAATTCTGTTCGAGAACCTCACGCCCTTGTTCCCCAACAAGCGCCTAATCATGGAAGCCGGCAACGGCTCCACTGAAGACTTGACCGGCCGTGTTATCGACCTTTGTGCCCCTATCGGCAAGGGTCAACGCGGTCTGATCGTGGCACCGCCGAAAGCCGGTAAAACGATCATGCTGCAGAACATCGCGGCCAACATCACCCGCAACAACCCTGAGTGCCATCTGATCGTTCTGCTGATCGATGAGCGCCCGGAAGAAGTGACGGAAATGCAGCGCACCGTGCGCGGCGAAGTGGTCGCTTCCACCTTCGATGAGCCGCCAACCCGTCACGTGCAGGTTGCCGAAATGGTGATCGAAAAGGCCAAGCGCCTGGTTGAGCACAAGAAAGACGTGGTCATCCTGCTCGACTCCATCACCCGTCTGGCGCGCGCCTACAACACCGTGATTCCAAGCTCCGGCAAGGTGCTCACCGGTGGTGTTGATGCCCACGCGTTGGAGAAGCCGAAACGTTTCTTCGGTGCGGCACGAAACATCGAAGAAGGCGGCTCGCTGACCATCATCGCCACCGCGCTGGTTGAAACCGGTTCGAAGATGGATGAAGTGATCTACGAAGAGTTCAAAGGCACCGGCAACATGGAGCTGCCGTTGGACCGTCGCATTGCCGAGAAGCGTGTTTTCCCAGCCATCAACATCAACCGCTCCGGCACGCGCCGCGAAGAGTTGCTGACGGCCGAAGACGAGCTGCAACGCATGTGGATTCTGCGTAAGTTGCTGCACCCGATGGATGAAATCGCCGCTATCGAGTTCTTGCTTGATCGCCTGAAAGCGACCAAAACCAACGACGAGTTCTTCCAGTCGATGAAGCGCAAGTAACATCGTGAAGACAGGCAAAAGCCGGGGAAACCCGGCTTTTTGCTACCTGGGCGGCGCGCATTGTGCTGCGCCAACAGGCTAAACTTTTCACCCTCTCTCGAGCGCCCTAAACGAGGCTCAAGCATGCAGTATCGCGATCTGCGCGACTTTATCCGTGGCCTGGAACAACGTGGCGAGCTCAAACGCATCACCGTGCCCGTCTCGCCTGTGCTGGAAATGACCGAAATCTGCGACCGCACCCTGCGGCGCAAAGGGCCAGCGCTGTTGTTCGAAAACCCGACCGGCTTCGATATGCCGGTACTCGGAAACCTGTTTGGTACGCCTGAGCGTGTGGCGCTCGGCATGGGCGCAGAGGCGGTAAGCGAGCTGCGCGAGATCGGCAAATTGCTGGCATTCCTCAAAGAGCCCGAGCCGCCGAAGGGCCTGAAAGACGCTTGGTCGAAGCTGCCGATTTTCAAAAAAATCATTTCCATGGCGCCCAAGGTGGTGAAAGACGCACCTTGCCAGGAAGTGATTGAAGAGGGCGAAGCGGTCGATCTCGGTAACTTGCCGGTACAGACCTGCTGGCCGGGCGATGTCGGGCCGCTGATCACGTGGGGCCTCACTGTCACCAAAGGGCCGAACAAAGATCGGCAGAACCTCGGCATCTACCGCCAGCAAGTGATCGGCCGCAACAAGGTGATCATGCGCTGGCTCAGCCACCGCGGCGGCGCGCTGGATTTCAAGGAGTGGTGCGATAAACACCCTGGCCAGCCGTTCCCGGTTGCCGTGGCGTTGGGCGCCGATCCGGCGACCATTCTCGGTGCCGTTACGCCAGTGCCCGACAGCCTTTCCGAATACGCCTTCGCCGGGCTGCTGCGCGGTAACCGCACCGAGTTGATCAAGTGCCGGGGCAGCGAGCTGCAGGTACCGGCCAGTGCCGAAATCGTGTTGGAAGGGGTGATCCATCCGGGCGAAATGGCTGACGAAGGTCCGTATGGCGACCACACCGGCTATTACAACGAGGTGGATCGTTTCCCGGTGTTCACCGTCGAACGTATTACCCGGCGACAAAAACCGATCTACCACAGCACCTACACCGGTCGCCCGCCGGATGAACCGGCCATTCTTGGCGTGGCGCTGAATGAAGTGTTTGTGCCGATTCTGCAAAAGCAGTTTCCGGAAATCACCGATTTCTATCTGCCGCCTGAAGGCTGTTCGTACCGGATGGCGGTGGTGACCATGAAGAAGCAGTACCCGGGGCATGCCAAGCGCGTAATGCTCGGTGTGTGGTCGTTTTTGCGCCAGTTCATGTACACCAAGTTCGTTATCGTGACAGACGACGACATCAATGCGCGGGACTGGAACGACGTGATCTGGGCGATTACCACGCGCATGGACCCCAAGCGCGACACGGTGTTGATCGACAACACACCGATCGACTACCTCGACTTCGCCTCGCCGGTTTCCGGCTTGGGTTCGAAGATGGGCCTGGACGCCACGCACAAATGGCCCGGCGAAACCACGCGCGAATGGGGTCGTGTGATCGTCAAGGATGATGCGGTAACCCAGCGCGTCGATGCGATGTGGAAGGACCTTGGAATAGAGTGATGAAAGTAACCCTGCAACCTTCCGGCGCGGTGCTCGACGTGAACCCCGGCGAGCGCATTCTGGATGCCGCTCGGCGTCTGGGCTACGACTGCCCGCAGGCTTGTCGCAACGGCAATTGCCACATCTGCGGGGCGCTGCTGGTGGAGGGCACCGTGCAGCAGAACGGCGAGGCGCGCACCCAGGGGGAACTGTTCACCTGCCTGGCCGAGCCGCTTGAAGACTGCGTCTTGCATTGGGATGGCGTATTGGCGCCCGGCGAATTGCCGGTGCGCACGCTGCGCTGTCAGGTGGTGGCGTGCACGCCTGTTGGCGGCGATGTGTGGCGGGTGAACCTGCGTGCGCCGGCCGGCAAAGTGCCGCGTTATCACGCGGGGCAATACGTGATGGTGCGCCGGGATGACGGCGAGCAATCGGCGTTTTCCCTCGCTTCGGCGCCTTCTCAAGGGCGCGAGCTGGAGCTGCACATTCTCGGGCGTGAAGACAGTGCGCTGAGCTTGCTGGAACAGCTGCAGCGAGAGCCGATGGTGGAAATCCAGATGCCGTTTGGTGACGCGCACCTAGCCGAGTTGCCCGCTGGGCCGTTGATTCTGATTGCCGCCGGCACCGGAATGGCGCAAATGCACAGCCTGATCGAGCATTGCCGAGCCACCGGCTTTGACTACCCGGTGCACTTGTACTGGGGCGCACGTCGTCCGGAAGATTTTTATCAGTTGCCGCATTGGGCAGATTGGCAGGCGATGCCCAATTTGCACCTGCACCAAGTGGTGAGCGACGTGTGTGGTTGGCAAGGCCGCTGCGGCTTGCTGCACGAAGCCGTACGTGAAGATTTCGCCGATCTGAAACCGTTGCACGTTTACGCCAGCGGCTCGCCGATGATGGTGTACGCCACGCTCGATGCGTTGGTGGAAGCCGGAATGGATGCGCACCAGATGCGCGCGGATGTATTCGCCTACGCGCCGCGTTAAAACAAAGCCTGTAGGAGCGGCTTTAGCCGCGATCCCGAAAAGCCCATACCCAATAAAAAACCGCCTCAAGGCGGTTTTTTATTGGGTGAAGAAATGCCCGGCGCTTAACGCACCTGCACCACCACTTTACCGACCGCCTTGCGCTGGCCCAGCGCATTGATCGCGCCAGCCGCTTCGGTTAGCGGGAAGGTTTGCGAGACCAGCGGTTTAACCTTGCCTTCCGCGAACCAGGTGAACAGTTGCTCGAAGTTCGCCGCGTTGTCGGCCGGCTGGCGCTGCGCGAACGCGCCCCAGAACACACCGACCAGCGATGCGCCTTTGAGCAGTGTCAGGTTGGCCGGCAGCGAAGGGATGGTGCCGCTGGCGAAACCGACCACCAGAAAGCGACCGTTCCAGGCGATGGAGCGGAAGGCTTCTTCGAACAGGTCGCCACCGACCGGGTCGTAAATCACATCAACGCCCTGGCCGCCGGTCAATTCCTTGAGCTTGTCTTTCAGGCCGCCTTCGCTGTAGTTAATCAGCTCGTCGGCGCCGGCCGCTTTGGCCACTTCGAGTTTCTCGGCGCTGCTGGCGGCGGCGATTACGCGGGCGCCCATGGCTTTACCGATTTCCACGGCTGCCAGGCCAACACCACCGGAAGCGCCCAATACCAGCAGGGTTTCGCCGGGCTGCAGGTTGGCGCGTTGTTTTAGGGCGTGGATCGAGGTGCCGTACGTCATGCCGAACGCTGCCGCGCTGGCGAAGTCCATGCCGGCCGGAATCGGCATCACGCTGTAACCTGCCACCGCCACTTGTTCGGCAAAGCTGCCCCAGCCGGTGAGCGCCATAACGCGGTCGCCGGGCTTCACGTGGGTAACTTTTTCGCCAACGGCCGCGACAACGCCCGCCGCTTCACCGCCCGGCGAGAACGGGAACGGCGGTTTGAATTGGTACTTGCCTTCAATGATCAGCGTGTCCGGGAAGTTCACGCCGGCGGCATGAACGTCGAGCAGCACTTCGTTCTTTTTCGGTTCCGGGCTGGCGATTTCTTCCAGGACCAGGGTTTCGGCAGGGCCGAAGGCTTTGCACAACACGGCTTTCATTGGAGTGTTCCTCGCAGAGTTATGGCTTGGCAGTGTAGGTGCGTGGTCGCAAGGGTCAACGAGCATGGCCTGGCCTGATAAAGGTGTATAAGCGCCGGGCTATCGCTATGCTAGAGCACATACCCAGTCGAGGATGCGCACTGTGAAAGCTTGGTTTGTAGTGGTGATGGCTCTGTCTCTCCCGTTTGCGGCGTTGGCCAATGAGGAGGGCGGCGGTGAAGGCGAGAAAGAGGGAAAAGAACCTGCGGTGGCTTATATCAGCCTGGTGCCCGCGTTGGTGGGCAACTATGGCACTGGGCCACGGCTGAAGGTATTCAAGGCCGACATCGCGCTGCAAGTAAAAGGCAGCGAGGCGGAGGCTAAGGTAGAACACCACGAGCCGCTGATCCGCAATCAGCTGGTGATGCTGTTTTCCCAGCAGACCGACGATGCTATGGGCAATGTCGAGTCAAAGGAAAAGCTGCGCCAGGAAGCCTTAAAGCAAGTGCAGGACGTGCTGACCCAGGAAGAGGGCAAGCCGTTGGTGGACGACTTGCTCTTCAACAACCTGATCGTTCAATAACATCATTGCGAAATGAGCTACGCCGCCCGTTCAGGTGGTGGACCACACGCAGGTGCAGTTACGCCCCTGATGCTTGGCCTGGTACAGCGCCTGATCACTGTGGGCGACCAAGCTATCGGGATGGCCGTCACGGTTCGGCGTGACGGTACTCAGGCCAATACTGGCGGTTAAGCGCGACAGCGGGCTGCCGGGATGCGGCAGTTGCAGCTCGGCCAGCGCCGTATGGATACGTGCAGTGATTACCTCGGCTCCGGCCTGGTCGGTGTTGGCCAGAATCACCGCAAACTCTTCGCCGCCGTACCGGCACACCGCATCGCCATCGCGCAGCAAACAGCCCTGCAACGCCGCCGCCACTTTGCGCAACGCATCGTCGCCGGCCAGGTGCCCGAGTTGGTCGTTGTAGGCTTTGAAGTGATCGACATCGAGCATCAACAAACTCATCGGCGCGCCGATGCGCTGCAAACGGCGCCATTCGCTGTGCAATTGATGGTCGAAGAAACGGCGGTTATACAGACCAGTAAGGCCGTCGCGTTGGGACAAATGCTGAAGCTGCGCTTCCAGCTGCAAGCGCTCGTTGTTATCGCGCGACACGCCGATCAGGTATTCGTGGCCGTTGACCTGCACCAGCTGCGCGCTGATTTCGGCGGGTTGCAGCGTGCCGTTGCGTCGGCGCATTTCGCGCTGAAAGATTTTGCCTTGGTTGTCTTGCTGCGCCTGGCGCACTAAATCCACCCATGCGTGAAAGCCCAGCAGTAGATTTTCCGGCTGATCGAGCAACTGCTGGCGAAACTCGTCGGCGCTGTACCCCAAACTGCTGTGGGTGGCCTTGTTCATGTGCAGGATATTGCGGTTGTGCGGATCGATGATAAACAAACCGTCGCGGCTGGAGTCGGTGAGGTCGACCACGAGTTGCAGGCGCTCGCGGCTCTCGCGCAGCACTTGCTCAATCAATTCGCGATTGCCCACTTCTTGGTTTAGCCGGCTGTTGCTGGCCAGTAATGCACCGGCGCGGCGGGCATTTTCCAAGGCCAGCCACAGGGCGGCCACCAGTAGGAACGTAGTCGTCAGTCCGGCGATCAACACCACCAAAGGCAGAGGGCTGGACAGCTGCTGCGCCAATTGCCGCGTGGGATTGAGTTGCAGGGTGAAGTTGCGATTGTTGAGCAGGTGCAGCGGCAATTCTTGTTGCAGGCCCGCGCTGAAGTCAGCTTGCTCACGGCTGTATAACGGATGGCCGAACTCGGAAAGGCGTACGTTGAAGCCCGCGCTGTCGACCGTGTCGAGCAGCTCATCCATCAGCGGTTGCACGCGGAAGATGGCTTGAACGAAGCCATCAAACGCGCGGTTTCCCTGCTCGTCGATCACGTATAGCGGCGTGTACAGCGCGAATCCACGGCCGCCTTGCACCAGTTCGAAACTGTTGGAAAACACCGCCGTGCCCTGGGTCTTGGCCTGCATGGCGAGCAGGTAGTTGGGATGCCCAGGCGTGAGCTGAAAGTTGAGTGCCGCTTCGTTGCCGGCGATAGGCAGGATCCAGCGCAGCCGTAGGGTGCTGTCTGCCCACTGAATAGCCTGGTAACCGCGAAAATGCTCGAGCGAGAAGCGCGCCTCGAGCTCCCATTCTTCGCGGCTCAAACGGCCCCGATGATTCCAACGCTCGGCAAGGCGATAGAGATCCTGCGCCTGGGTGTTCAGGCTGCTTTCCAATTGTCGCGTCAGTAAGCGAGCTTGCGCGGCAACGCGTTCGTTGGCGTGGGCGCGCTCAATGGTGAGCATTTTTTGCCACAGCAGCAGGCTCGCGCCCAGCAAGGATATGGCCAGTGCCACCAACGCCAGGCGAGCACGCCAGGCGGGGCGCGCGGTCGAGGTCGACGTGGCGTCGTGCAAGCTATGTTGTTCCATGCACCGGGTCCGTGTTGCTTAATGCAGAGCGCAGATAGCCGCCCATTCGCTAGCACTGACTGGCATCACCGAAAGCCGGCTGCCTTTTTTAACCAAGGGTAAATCAACCAGGCCTGGCAGTTCCCGCAAAGTGGCCAACGGAATGACCTTGGTGAACGCTTCTACAAACTCGACGTCCAGCGCGCTCCACGGGTTTTTCTCGGCGCTGGCCTTTGAGTCGAAGTAATGGCTGTGCGGGTCGAGCGCAGTCGGGTCCGGGTAGGCTGAAGCAATTATCCGGCCGATACCCGCGATGCCCGGCTCTGGGCAACTGGAGTGATAAAAGAAGAACAGGTCGCCGACCGCCATGCTGCGCACGAAGTTGCGTGCCTGGTAATTGCGCACGCCATCCCACCGGGCGTGACCGAGGCGCTGCAGGTCGTGAATGGAAAGTTCTTCGGGTTCGGACTTCATCAGCCAATGAGGCATGAACTTTGCTCTTCGCTCGTGGATTACAACATTGTGGGCATTTGCCCTCGTTTACGCGACCGCCGGTTGGCGTCGTAATTGCACATGCAGACACCATGCAGGACAATGCCGCCCTGCTGAATGTACTGCTGCCGGACGGCCTAAAAACAAGAAATGTCGCCGGCCATCGTGTGAAATTTGCCTGGAAGGGGGAGGCAATCGATGAAGAAACGTAAACCAGATTTGTTGTGGGTATTAGTCATTTTGTTTGGCCTGGGCGTCGTAACCACCGGTTATACCCAGAGCCTTTGGGACCGTCAGAACGAGGCTCCCGTCACGCTTTCGCAGCAGCCTTAACCGCTACTGGCCAGGGTTTGTGGACGTCGCAGTGAGTGCGGCGCCCGCATACCACGCGTTTTCCGTCACCGTCCCATGTAGCTTCACATCCCAACTGGCCAGCGCCAGGCGATCCACTTTCTGACACTCGTGAGCCAAGCCCAATAATGTCGGCTTGTGCCAATTTTTGCGCCTCTGCAAATACGCCAGACTGCGGTCGTAAAAACCACCGCCCATTCCCAAGCGTCCGCCTTCCACGTCAAACCCCACCAGCGGCAGCATGACGAGGTCTAGCGTCCACACCTTGCGCTGCCGATTTCGGCTGGCCGTAGGCTCGGGGATGCGGAAACGGTTGGGGCGCAGACGCTCATTCGGGCGCACCCGTTGAAACACCATTTTCGTTCGCGGCCATGCACTGAGAACGGGCAAGTACGTGGCTTTGCCGCGCCGTTGTGCGGCGCGCATTAACGGCCGTGGATCGATTTCGCCATCGGCCGGTAAGTACAAAGCGATATGCCGCGCGCGACGAAACAGCGGATGCTGGGCGAGCTGGCGATAGAGGTTTTCGCTGGCAATGCGTTGAGCGCTGGCGCTAAGCGCACGGCGTGTGTTGCGCAATAAGCGACGAAGTTGCGGACGGGAAAGGGAAGCGGCGCTCAGCATGGGATGCTGGCTGCGGTGCGCAGGCGCGAACCGGTAGAAGCGGCGTGGCTCAACAGGGTGAGCGCAACGCTAAAAAATAAGACCCCCCGGCGTGCCGCTGTCGGTTTAGCCCTTGAACCCGAAAGTTCAAGGTGGAGGTTGCAGGGAGCGTTAAGGCTTTCCGTCAGGCGGACATGCACACCGGCTCCAACTTGCAACCCCCGGGTTTGTGCGTATCGGCTCAGGGAC
>Ga0157370_10000699_pt1 | contig 41929 bp, 35 predicted proteins | sample C35metaG_FD_113463 | JGI IMG/M metagenome (GOLD analysis project Ga0157370, IMG submission 113463) | Corn rhizosphere microbial communities from Kellogg Biological Station, Michigan, USA - C3-5 metaG | ecosystem: Host-associated > Plants > Roots > Rhizosphere > Soil | place: USA: Michigan...
CCGGAATTACATCCCGTTTGTTGCCCGCTATATCGGTGTCGGCTCCGGCGGCGCCGTAGCCGGCGATGCGGCCGCAGACGCTAACTTCAGCGTTCAGTATCAGTAAGACCTGGTGGGATAGCACCATGGGATACCGGATGCTGGTTGCCTTGCTGAGTCTGGCCTGTTTCCCGCTAATGGCCGGTCAAAAATGGAATGTCACCCTGCCCGGCGGGCGCCTGTCGTTTTCCGGAGAGGCAATTGTTGCTGCCTGCCAGGTTGACGGTGTTGAGAAAACGGTCGATATGGGCCAGATCAGCAGCAACCGGTTCAGGTACGCCGGCGAATATTCGCCGGCTGTTCCCTTTGATATCCGCCTGGTGAACTGCAGCCCGCGCGCAAGCCACCATGTCAGCGTGGCCTTTCGCGGCCTGACCGATACCCGGATGCCTTCCGCACTGTCCGTAGGCGATGCAGAGGATACCGCCTCAGGCGTGGCCATCGCACTGGCCGATGACGAAGGTCACCCGGTCAGTGTTAATTCACCGCTTGAGCCCGTCTGGACACTGCTGAACGGCACCCTGTCACTGCATTTTATCGCACGGTACGTGTCGACGACGGCGAGTGTAAAGGGTGGGCGCGTGGATGCCACCGCGACATTTTTGATCACCTATTTCTGAATCTTTTCTGCCTTGATTACGAATTTACTGCCCTGAATGGCCGGATGAAACTATGAAACCTGAGAAAAAACGCTTCGCGTCTGTGGTACTCGCCCTTGCTGCTTTAATGCTGTCCGTTACCTCCTGCCGCGCGGTTGCCGGGATTGCGTTGGGGGCCACACGCGTCGTTTATCCCGCAGGCCAGAAGCAGGTCTCACTGCCGGTAAGCAGCAGCGATGCTGACGGCGCCTTCCTCATTCAGTCCTGGGTGGAGAACGCACAGGATCAAAAAGACGCGAAACTCATTGTCACCCCGCCACTGTTTATGATGCAGGGAAAGAAAGAGAACATTCTGCGTATTATTGATGCGTCTGCAGATTCGCTGCCCAGAGACAAAGAAACCCTGTTCTGGCTGAACGTGCGGGCAATACCGTCAACCTCCCCTTCACAGGCAAAAGGTAACGTTCTGCAGATCGCGGTGACCACACGCATCAAGTTGTTTTACCGTCCGAAAAACCTGTCAGTGCCGCCTGAAAAGGCACCGGAGATGCTGCGTTTTCAGCGTGACGGCAGAACGCTCCGGATAATGAACACGTCTCCGTATTACGTTACCGTGGCGGCACTGCGGCTCGCGGATACGCCGCTCGGGAATACTATGGTGCCGCCGGACGGTTCGGTGAGCGTTCCGCTGAAAAATGCCGAAGGCAGCCGCCTCAGTTATCAGACCATCAACGATTACGGCGCCCTGACGCCTGCCATCAGCGTCACGCTGTAATACACCATGAGTATCTGCATGCAGACGCATTTTTACTCCCTAAACCGCCGCGGCGTATCGACAGTATTGCTCCGTCCGGTGGCCGTCGTCGTCATTCTCGGACTGTGTGCCATTCCGGCAGCCGCCTCAACAGCCGTCTGGTTCAACCCCCGTTTTTTCTCTGACGACCCGGCTGCGGTGGCGGACCTCAGCCGCTTTGCCCGGGGAGAAGAGGTACCGCCCGGAACCTATCGGGTTGACATTATTCTCAATGGCACGCTGATGAGTACCCGGGACGTGACATTCGTTGCAGGGGACACACAAGAGGCACTGATACCCTGCCTCACGCCACGTATGTTGAGGAGCATGGGGGTCAGGGAAAACACACGTCCGGACACCCTTTCTCACCAGGGAGACTGCCGTCCGATCGCTGAACTGATCTCCGGCGCAACCACACACTATGACGTCAGCCGTCAGCGGCTTGACATTACCGTGCCTCAGGCATCCATGCAGAGCACGGCAAGAGGGTTTATTCCCCCGGATGAGTGGGACGAAGGCATTCCGGCGGGACTGCTGAATTACACCTTTACGGGCAGCCGCATGTCAGGACGCTATGAGGGTGAAAACTATTTTCTGAACCTTCAGAGTGGTCTGAACGCAGGCCCCTGGCGCCTGCGGGATAACAGCAGCTGGATGCAGAGCAGTCAGGGTATCTATACTGCAAGCCGCTGGCAGCACATAAATACCTGGGTTGAACGGGACATTATTCCGTGGCGCTCACGTCTGATTATGGGGGACGCGGCCACCCCGGCCGACGTGTTCGACAGTGTCAGCCTGCGCGGCATTCAGTTACTTTCCGATGAGGCCATGCTGCCCGACAGCCAGCGTGGATTCGCTCCAGTAATCCATGGTATTGCACAGGCCACGTCAACGCTTACGGTAAAACAGAACGGTTACCAGATTTACCAGACCACCGTACCGCCGGGCCCCTTTAACATTACTGACCTTTACCCGGCAGGCAACAGCGGTGACCTTCAGGTGACACTGAGCGGGCCCGCAGGAAGCCGTAGCTGGACGGTTCCCTGGTCAACCGTGCCCGGTCTTCAGCGGGAAGGGTTCACCAAATATGCGCTCAGCGCGGGTGAGTACCGGAGCGGCCTGGCGCAGCAGGACAACCCGGCTTTCGTTCAGGGTACGGTCCTACGGGGGCTGCCATACGGGTGGACCGCATACGGTGGAACCCAGCTGTCGGAGAACTACCATGCCTATAACCTGGGCCTAGGAAAAAACATGGGGCGTGCAGGCGCGCTTTCCGTTGACGTCACCCACGCGACGGCTGTTCTGCCTGACGGCTCACAGCATCAGGGGCAGTCGCTGCATCTGCTTTATAATAAATCCCTGACTGACTGGGGAACGAGTATTCAGCTGGCCGGCTACCGGTATTCAACTCAGGGTTTTTTCACGCTGGCTGATACTGCTTACGGCAGAATGACCGGCTACAGCATCACCGGTCAGGACGGCCCCTTTCTGGTTCAGCCACGTTACACGGACTATTACGACCTGCGCCACAGCCCGCGTGGCCGGGCCCAGCTCAGCCTCTCCCAGCAGACCGGGAGCAGCGGGTCACTCTACCTTTCCGGCAGTACGCAGTCCTGGTGGGGCACCAGTAAGACAGACCGGCAGCTTCAGGCTGGTTTCAGCGCCACCACCGGCGATGTGACCTGGAACCTGAGCTACAGCCTTATCCGCAGTGCCTGGATGGAAGGAACCGACCGGCAACTGGCGGTTAGCCTTTCTGTGCCGCTGAGTCACTGGTTAAGACCGTCCGGCAGCAACCCGTTCCGCAATGCGCGGGCAGGCCTCACCGTTACAACAGGAAAAGACAGTCCTGCCACGACGCTTGCCAGCCTGTCCGGCACGCTGCTGCAGGATGACAGCCTGAGCTACAGCCTGCAGCAGGGGGTGTCCGGTCATGGCGCAGGTTACTCGGGCAACGCCAGTCTGAACTGGCGGACACCTTGGGCCACGCCGTCCCTCGGCTACAGTCAGGCCAGTGACCAGCGTCAGCTTTATTACACGCTGAGCGGTGGCATGGTCGCACATTCTGGCGGCCTTACCCTGAGTCAGCCGCTCGGGGACACGCTGATTCTGGTGAATACCGGTGGTGCGGGTGGCATTCCCGTTGGCAACCTGCCGGGCATCCGCACTGATTACCGGGGTTATGCTGTTATTCCTTATGCCTCAGACTATCGTGAAAACCGTGTTGCGCTGGACGTAAATGCGCTGCCGGCAAACACGGATGTAGACGACCCGGTAAGCGTTGTGGTGCCAACCCATGGTGCGCTGGTACGGGCGGACTTCCGCGCGCGCGTCGGGCTGAGAGCGCTGATGACCCTGACATACCAGGGGAAACCGGTGCCGTTCGGCGCCACCGTCCGCTCAGAGGACGCTGGCGATGCAGGCATTGTGGGCGACAGTGGAGAAGTTTACCTGAGCGGGTTACCGCCGGAAGGCACGCTCCGTGCGCAGTGGGGCAAAGAACAGAACGAACAGTGCAGTGCCCGTTATCGCTTTGATGGTTCCGGCGTTCAGCCCCTTGTCACCAGTCAGGCCGTCTGCCGCTGAGGAGTTTACCGTGTTAAGAACAGAACCGTTACTGGCAGCCCTGCTGATGTTCACCCTGACAGCAGTCCGGGCCGCCGACACTACCGTCACCGTGACCGGGGTGGTGCATGACAACACCTGCGCCGTACAGGCCGGCTCGGCGAACTTCTCCGTGAACCTGCTTCAGACGGCATCAAAACAGCTTTCGACGCCCGGAGCATCCTCACCACCGGTTCCCTTCACCATCAGTTTTTCCCGCTGTGGTACGGCGGCGACCGCGGTGCGTATCGGGTTTACCGGCAGTGCCGATCAGGATAACAGCCGTTTACTGAAAACGGACACCGGTACCGGCACGGCACAGGGTGTGGCCATTCAGCTTCTGAGCGGTTCGCAGGTGCCGGTGGATCTCAACGCGGCGCAGTCAGGCCTGACCTGGCTGAATCTGACAGGAGGACAGCCCGCCACCCTGCAGTTCTGGGCCAGAATGATGGCCGTCCGTACTCCCGTTGTCGCCGGGACCGTCAGCGCAACAGCCGGGTTTACGCTTGAGTTTCAGTAGAGAGGAACGGGTATAAATGGAAATGAAAGTGCTAATACGAGCCATGACTGTTGTTACATTGTCCCTATTTTTAACGACATACGCCGCGGGTGCAACAAAAACAGCAACTATATACGTCAATGGTTCAGTGACCGCGCAACCGTGCACCGTTTCCCGGACCCAGATGACGGTCAGCCTGGGGGATATTTACACATCCACGCTCGTCGGAGCAGGGGCCGCAACGCCATGGGTACCCTTTACGCTGAACCTGACCAGTTGTCCCGATGGTACAAACGGTGTGACTGCAGTCATTAGTGGTGCCACGGACAGCAACGGCAACTTCAGCAATCAGGGCACGGCTGGCGACATGGCTGTGCAGTTACAGACCCAGTCCGGCACGCTACTAATGTCAGGAAGCAGTCTGCAGACGGCCGTCGATGCGTCACAGAATGCGGTGTTCAGTCTTCAGGCACGGGCAATAACACCTGGCGGTAACCCCACCTCCGGCACGCTTCAGTCAGCTATCAATATCACCTATACGTGGCAGTGAGACACTCTGCACGGATGTTCAGAAATGATAATACGGAATAACAAGATTTAAGGAGTTAATATGAACCGCGCTGATATAATGATAAAGCCCATACCAAAACTGCTTATTGCGGTACTGCTTTTACTTTTCCCGCTCCTGACCTGGGCCGGGCGTGCCCGTATTTCGTGTACTCCCTCACCTGCCTATGATGCAGGCAGAAACTGGGTTGATGCATCCGTACCCATTCCGGTTCCGTTGCCTGATACAATGGACACAGGCTATGCATTGCAAGTAGACCCTTCCCAGTTAGTGCAGTGCATGGTCATTGCATCCGATAATATTCAGGGCTTAGACAATCATGCCACTTCACAGCTTGAGGGCATATCATCATTATTTTATCCTACCCTGGGTCCTCAAAATTTAATATTTACGCAGAGTCAGTGGATAAACGGCCAGGTTATTATTTACTCTGCCTCTGTTAATCCTGATAACGTTATATATTTAACTGCAAACCAGCCGGGGGTGATCAACCCTGGAGACACACTTTTTACTGTCACATACAACAGTAAAGTGAGGCTGGCAGGTACCCGTGACAGCCAGTTCGGTGTTGTCATCCCTTTTGTTGCAAAAAATCGTTCAGTGATTGTTAACCGTAACTGTGATTTCAGTTCCCAAAGTGCCACTGTGACTTTACCTGAATATTCGGTGGCTGGCACATCCGCGTATCAGGTACCCCTGAGCCTGTCCTGTACATCAATGTATCAAACATATGGAACAATGAATCTAACCGGAACCACGGCGTCCGGTGACAATACGGTGTTCACATCTGACGGCTCCGCTGAGGGAATAGGGGTTCGTTTTTATTATAATTCTCAGCCAGTCTCTGCTAACCAGAATCTACAGTTTGGCCCTATATCCGGAAGCGACACACCAACCAACCTGGGCCTCTCCGTCGCTTATGCGCGTACCGGTGGACACCTTACAGCAGGAACAGTGCTTTCTCGCGTGAACCTCACCCTGACTTACCGTTGAAAATGAGGCAAATCAGATCAATACAGCGCGACTGAACCGCCCTGTATTGGCCTGGATAGGCGTTTTGATTGACGAATTACAGAGCTGAACCCATTTTCAGGTCCGCTGGGATGAAAATGGCTCTGTCATAAAAAAATGTTCAACCTAGTGACTGACAATAACACTCATCTGTAGCATAAACTCTGACTTGCTCCCGCCAATTAGAACGGCCTAGTTCAGCAAGGTCCGCTTCTGGCACAGAGCGGGCATTGGTCATGCTGTGTCAAATAACGGGGAGCAGGTCATACTCGCATCGCCAGAACAGATGCTCATTTTTTCAGGTGAGTCTCAGTTACACTAAACTCCAGTAGGAACCATGTTCAGGCAGAATATGCATTTTTAAAGTTTCCAGTGCTGCTTCATAGTCATTTTTACGCAACGCATTTGCAATTGCCACATGTTGCTTTATTGAACGCCCCATGTGCTCAACATTGTTTTCCATATGGTGACGGAGCGTCGCCATCCTCGAAGAGATGAGTGAATTCGCCTGAGTTAAATAAGAGTTTTGACACCAGTTAAAGAGGGCTTCATGAAACATATTATCCAGTCGGAAGTATTCGACCTTTGAACCATTTTCGACACAGTAATTCATATTGTCGATTATTGAGGAAATTTCCTGCACTAAAAGTTTTTGGTTTTTTTTCAATGAAAGTGACATGGCTTTAGCTTCAATATAAAAGCGAAATTCCAGCATATCATTTAATTCTATGTCGCTGAGGCTGAATACGAAGGTCCCACTTTTGGGCTTTTTTCTGACTAAGCCTTCGTTTTGCAAACGTTGTAATGCATCACGGACCGGAGCTTTACTTACAGCTAAGCGTTCTGCAAGCGCGGACTCTGACAACTTGCAGCCCATGGGTAACGAACCGTTGATAATCATATCTTTGATTCGCTTGTAAACCACGTCTTTGAGAAGGTCCTGCGTCATGCTGTTTTACGTCCCCGATGCCTGCGTTTTACGTGTGTGGCAAAAAACATCTTTATACCAGATAACCCTGATGCCGGACATGTTTGAAAACATATCGCTCACCACGAAAGGTCATTGCATGGACGAAAAGAAAATGCTTGCACACCGCTTAGTCAGCGAACGCTTTTATCTTATGCCCTGATTAATATTCAGGGCATAATTGAATAAACCATATAATACTGAGCTTCACCCAGCTTTCAGGAAACGAGTTGTGCACACATCATTTTTTCGTCCACTGTCAGCAATGAAACCCCAGCAGACTCAGGAACGCTTTGGCAGGTGATACTGAGTTACGGGTTAACCCAGTTAAGAGGCTTGCTTCCTTCAAACACCCGCAACACTTCCTGCGCTGCTTTGCGTTGCAGTTCGCTGGCCGACTCTTCAGTAAACCATGCCGTATGGTCGGTACAGATAACGTTTGGTAATGAAAGCAGAGGATTATCAGGACTGACGGGTTCCTGCTCGAAGACGTCCAGCCCTGCGCCAAACAGACGTTGTGTGCTGAGAGCCTTGTAAAGTGCCGCTTCATCAATCAGCCCTCCGCGAGAAGTATTGACCAGTACTGCCGTCTTTTTCATCAAAGCCAGCTCTGCAGCACCAATAATATGGCGGGTTTTGGCTGATAGCGGCACGTGGAGGGAAATCAGATCTGATTGCTGACACAGTTCCTCAAGTATAGCTTTTTCTACCCCAGCGGCCTGAGCCTCAGCATCGCTGAGAAAAGGATCACAGACCAGTATTCTGCAGAAACCGATACCGCCCGCCTTTTCAGCAAGACACCGTGCGATGCGTCCAAACCCAACAATGCCTAATACCTTTCCTCCCAGACGATACATCGGCTCGGCCTGCCCAATATTCCATTTGCCCTGATGGACCTGTGTATTACGTGAGGCGATTCGGCGTGAAGTGGCCAGCAACAGCGCAAGAGCATGCTCCGCCACATCCTGGGAGCCATAATCAGGCACGTTTGCCACATAAATGCCCTTGTCTTTAGCGGCATTTAAATCAACGTTATCGACGCCAACCCCATAACGCACAATTACCTTGCACTTATCCAGTAAACCAATGTACTCCACAGGCAGCGGAGCATCGCGGATCATCAGTGCATCGGCCTGGGACAGCGCTTTTGCGCGCTCTTCCATTGATGCCACCTGTGGGACTACGATAAATTCCGGGCTGAATGCAGCAAGCACGCTCAGCTCTTCCTGGTAATGATCATAACCCGGTTCAAGCACAACAATTTTTTTCATAATTATCCCGATCTGGTTAGTGTCATACATCTCTGGCGAATGGCATCCAGATTCAATAAAAGGTTGAAGCGGGATGTAGGTATTCGCCATATTCATTCGTCTTTACGCGATGTCAGTTTGCGACTGAGGCTGACGCCGCCGTGGCTGCCCTGCTCTGTAACCACTTAATGATCATCAGGGTACAAATGCCGCCAGCCAGCATTACCAGGCCAAGATAGAGCATGGGAGCTGAAGTGCTCTGCATTTTATCTCTCACCAGCGGAATAGTGTTTTGGGCAAAAAATCCACCGAGGTTAGCCAGTGAGTTAATCGCAGCAAGGCCCGCAGCTGCAGAAGCACCCGACAGGAATTTGGCCATGTTCCAGAAGCAGGGTTGAATCGCGAACACGGAAAGCACGACGCCGCAGATAAAAATAAAGCTGATGAGGGGGTGAGACAGGAACCACACAGAGCCCACCAGGCAAAATGCGGCAATGAACATCGGCATTGCGACGTTTATAAAAGGGTTTTTGGTACGTTCAGGATTTTTAGTCAGCCAGTTGAGTAATACCATCACCATCGCCCATGGAATCATATTGATGAAACCATTTGTCATGTCCGAAACCCCGAAGGATTTAACGATAGTTGGCATCCAGTAGCTGATGCCATAGGCACCAAAACAGATAAAGCCGTAAACCAGCGCCAGTGCCAGAACTCGTGTATCCGTCAGTGATTTAAATACCGTATCGACTGATTTGTCTGTCTGTTCAAGTTGTTCGGCTTCCAGACGTGCCAGTAGCCACGCCTTCTGTTCTGCAGACAGAAATTTTGCGTGTTCAGGGGTGCCCTGAAAGAAAAAGATTACCGGCACAACCAGTATCAGCGCTAACAGACCGGTCACGAGGAACACCCACTGCCAGCCCTCATAGCCCATGAAACCGTGCATGCTGAGCAGTGAACCGTTGAGCGGGGCGCCTATCATATTTGCAAACATGCTGGCAGTGACCAGCAGGCCAACAATGCGTGGACGGTATTTAACCGGAAACCACTTTGTGGTGAAGAAAATGAGGCCCGGGTAGAAACTGGCCTCAGCCAGGCCCAGGATAAACCGCAGCGAGTAAAACATTGTCAGACTTTGCGTAAATGCTAACGCAATGGTAATGAAGCCCCATGCGATGAGACTGAAGGCGAACCAGCGTTTCGCTCCCACTCTTGAAAGTATTAAATTCCCCGGCACGCTAAACAGCAGATAGCCTATAAAAAACAGTGATGAACCCAGGCCAAAAGCAGACTCACTCCAGCCCATGCTGCCCACCATCTCTAACTTTGCAAAGCTAATATTTTGCCGATCGATATATGCAACGACGTACATGGCCAGCATCAAGGGAACCAGCATCATCATTGTTTTACGGATTGTGGATTTTTCGATTTCATCAACGCTGTCAGGCGCAGACTGCGGTGCACGTAAGCTCATGGTGTTAACCCTGTTTCTAATACCCTGTAAGGAGACCAGTGAAATGATGACCTGAGCCGCTATATCAGGAGATCGCTGGCAATGTTATGACGTGTGGCAAATACCCAACCAAATGTGACATGTCAGATAAACTACCAAAGCCAAAAAATTGCGCATGTCGCATGTTTATAATTTGTTATTTAGATCACGTAAAAACGCTAGATATTGAGTAAATTGTGATCATTATCACCAATAGAATTAATTACTCCGATGCAGGCATCACCCAAAATTCGCAGTCAGTTCGTTAGATTAACTACCCAAAAAAAATACAACTTAAGCTTTTGTTTTTATTTATTTTTTATACATAATTAATTCTGTTGGCTTTCTAAGGGAGGGCATTCTCTCGGCAATGTTGTTCAGCCTGAGATTAAAACCCTCCCACTGAAGACCTGATGAAACCGTACTAAATAAATATCAGGTAATGCCACCTAAATCTGACATGTCATTCATGTAGTGATCCTTCCATAATTTAGCGCTATCCCTACAGTTAATGCTGCAGACTCACTGCTGTTCTCACAACCGCACAGTAAAGCCAGGTCCCCATACCCGGCACCTGGCGCTTCACAAGCATTAACAGTTAGTTAGGATTTAATAGGCAACATGAAACGGAATGCTGTCCTCATGAAAAACACAGCAATAAGCACTTATAAGAGAAAAAAAATGAATATATCTAACGCCATTGCCGCAGGCTTTGGTCTGTTAATACTTTTTCTTAGTCCCGTGCACCGTCACTGCGCTTAATACGCTCTACAAAACGCTAGAGAGGAAGAATGAAGTCCTTATATCAATATGAAGAAGTATCAGCCCGCGTAGCCTTTATCAGTCCCCGGGCTGGGAAAAACAGACTGTCACATCATTTTAAAAGAATGAAAAAACGTGGTTTGATTAAGCGATGCTCCTGAACCTAAAGCGAAGGAGTCAGTGTCATGATTGAGCCCGTCTGTAAAGAGGCCATAGCACTGGCACGCCCAATACATGCTGCCATAGTGCGAAAATACGTCCTTCAGCATGTTAACGCTGATGAAAAAAGAGCACTTCTTAAATTTGCTGAACAGCTTCAGGCTGAGTCTGAAAAACAGAGGGATAAACCTTCTGAATTTCAACGTTTACAGATGTATCGATTTACACGCAATGTCCGCTTTTGGCACAAGGCGGACAGGCTGACTGAGCTGAAGGTCCGCTTTGAGCTGTGAATTCAACCGATGAACGCACACATGCATAACGCCTCTGATGAACAGAGCGCTGAACTGTGCTGAATTTATCAGGGTTCAGGAAGCAGACTGAAGATCACCGAAAAAGAGACGTCATTTTACTAAAAAAAGAGTCATTCGGCCTGCTCTCCCGAACTTAATCCTAATCCTAAATACGAGGTATCACATGTTCGTCAGGACGCCATGCCTTCCGCTTATTAATATTTACTTACCGTAATTAACTAAAGGCGTCATCAAACTGTCATCAAAAAATCTTTGAATAACCGAGGCGCATCTGGGTTTCACCTTCCAGGCAACCCGCTGTGTTCCTACAAGTTTTTGTGATTACGTTTCTCAATTCGCTGAGCGCTGTCAGGGCAATCAGCCTTCTGTTTTCTTAAGCTGAGAGGAATCGTTATGCCTGTATCTGTTATAAAATACGCAGTTAAAACCGCCGCGTTAGCAGCGATCGTACTGGCTGGCCTGCAGGGCGTTTCGTTCGCAAATGATCTGCCTTCTCGCACGACTTTAGGGCCCGATTCAGTTAAAGAAATGTCCGCTCAAAAAGCAAACGCCTCCACTAATGAAAGCGCTACCAAACTGGCCGCGTGGCATCACCATCTGGAGATTAATCCGGGTTGTAATGATCCCTCTTCAGGTCTTGGTTGCACCGACGATGACAATGCATAACGCGTAAAAGCTGCAGGCACCGTTTACAGATGCGGTGTCTGCACTGAGAGGAAGAGATAAAAAGTACCGTCATCCAGACTGCTATTCATTCAGGCACTGGAGCATGAGGCATGTAAAGCCTCTTACAAAGTAAAGGCTGGCGTCGCGTGCTGGTTACTGCCCTGCCGACCCGGCCATTCCTACCGGTTTCTTTGCAGGGTCTTGCCAGATACCCGTTTACCTGTAGAGGGTCAGAGGCGTCGTGAGTTTGAACCTCCTCCGTTCACGGGAATTCGCGGATAACAGATAAACCCGATGCGGTGTTATTCCTCTCAATATAAATATCCGGAGCTGCATAAACGAAAGGCTGACCTTATTCAATGCGCCAGTCAGTTACGTTTTTTCAGAATTTTATCTCTCAGCTGTGGGTAGCAGACCTGCAAACCTGTATCCCTCAATAAGTTCATCAAAAAGCTGAATATTGTTCCGGCTTCTGGCCATTAGCTGTGCGCCGGCGATGGCTGAAAAAATGGCACCGGCACGCATTCTGCTGTCTTCTGACGCAGTGATCCCCGCTTCCAGTAGCTGCCCTGCCAGCCAGTCTATATTGACGTCCGCAAACTTTTGCACCTCAACTTTGACAGGTTCAGGCAGATCATCATATTCCGCCGACATGAAACTTCCCATACAAAGTCGGTTTCCGCTTTCCAGCGAACGGCGAAATATTTGTGGATAGCGGCTCAGACTCCTGAGCGCATCGCCTTCCGCATCCCTCAGTACGTCCAGGTCACGCGCCGTATCCTCCCAATAACGCTGGGCCACCGCCGCACCCAGCTCGGCCTTGCTGGGGAAATGATAGTAAATGCTTGCCGCTTTAATCCCCACTTCATCTGCCAGTCCGCGGATATTTAAACCTGTATAACCATGCGCCTGCGCCGCCAGACGGGCTGCGTTCAGAATTTCGTCGCGGGATGTTTTGCTCATTATGTCACTCCTCCAGAAGCCGGAACCCCAATTCTAACATTTGTTAGGTAGGTATTGACAGCGTCATTTTACAGGACTAGAGTTTACCTACCAACTGTTAGGTAGGCTATTAACCAAGAGGATTTATCATGAGCAAAGAAATTTATTACTCAGACGCGACTCACCTGGCCAGCATGATCCGTAACCGCGACGTTTCTCCCGTTGAGGTGATGCAAGCGCATCTTGATCGGATTGCCGCCACTAACCCGGACGTCAATGCTGTTGTAACAGTGGCAGAGGATGCCCTGAAGCAGGCTGCCGCTGCCGAAGCCGCCGTGATGAAGGGTGAGAAACTGGGCCCGCTTCACGGCGTTCCTTTTACCGTAAAGGACTCCATCGATACGGCAGGTGTGCTGACTCAGCGTGGTTCACCTATTTTCAAAGGCCGTCGTCCTGACGAAGACGCAACCAGCGTGGCGCGTCTTAAAAAAGCAGGCGGCATCCTGCTGGCTAAGACGAACCTGCCGGAATTTTCATACTGGATTGAAAGCGACAACCTGCTGTCCGGGCGCTCTAATAACCCATGGGACCTGACCCGGACGCCCGGCGGCTCCAGTGGCGGTGAGTCTGCCGCGATTGCCGCAGGCATGTCTCCGCTGGGACTGGGCACGGATTTGGCCATCTCGGTACGAGGCCCTGCGGCGCAGACCGGCATCACTTCCATGAAAGCCACGCACGGCAGCGTGCCCATGACAGGCATCTGGCCGCGTGCGCCCCGCCGCTTCTGGCATGTTGGCCCTATGGCCCGCTCAGTTCGCGATATTGCCCTGGCATTCTCGCAGCTTTCGGGACCAGATGGTCACGACGCATTCTCCAGCGCTGCGCCCGTTCATTCTGACGGGCTGCCGTTTGTAGCATCGCGTCCGCTGCGAATTGGCTGGATGACCGGCCCGGGCTTTGGTCCGGTTGATCCGGACGTTAACGCCATCGTGAAGGCGGCTGCGGAAGCGCTAAAAGCACCGGGCGTCGTTGTGGAGCATGTCGGCATTCCTGCACTGGAGAAAGACTTTGCGCTGGATGTGTTTAACCGGCTCCACGTCATGGAAATGAAGCCCGCCTTTGCGGCGGCCACGGCCGGTCGCCAGCCTGATGAGATCTACAAAATGGCGAAAACCATGCTGTCGTTACCTGATACATCGATGTCTGCTTATATTGATGCAGAGCAGGCCGCCGAACGATTGCGTGACGGCTTCGCGGAATACTTTTCACGCTACGATGCGCTTATCACGCATGTACTCCCCATCCCGGCGCATAAACACGGCGTGGATAGGTTTGTTATTGACGGTCAGGAAGTTGATGCCACTTATCTGCAAGGTGCCACGGTGCCGCTTAACGTCACAGGGTTGCCTGGTGTAGCGTTGCCGTTTGGTAAGAGTCGTGAAGGCTTGCCGGTTAACGTGCAGATCGTCGGCAAATGGCATGATGAGCACGTCATTCTCCATATTGCCTCTCTGCTGGAAGCAGTGAGCCCTGTGAAAGGTTCTCATCCGTCACTGTAACAAGGATCGTGCCCCACGAACCCCGTGGGGCATTTAAGATCGTCGCTCACGTCTCAGCATGGAGCTTAACCCGTTGTTCCACATTTCGTTCATGGCGCAGGCAATTACCGCTAATGACCGTCGGCAACCCACCCAGAAGCACTGTCGATCAACCGCTTCAGAGCTGGCGAAATGTCTGCTGATTTCAGGCCACCCCGGTTTCGAGGTCAGGCGCCTCGCCTTGTAACTGCAGGTAAAGCACGCCGTGACGTTGCAGGTTTCTTAGCGATGCAGGAACCCGCGCTATTCCCATCGCTGCTGAAACGAGGTCAGCATGGTCACTGCCTGACCATCACCGGTCGCAGCCTGGCAGAGGAGCTGGCGGATATTCCAGCACAACCGCAGCCTGATCAGAACGTCATCCTGCCGCTTCAGGCCCCCCTCTAAAAAGAAGGCCACCTGGCAATACTTAAGGGTAATCTGGCCCCAGACGGGGAGGTCGCAAAAATCAGCGGCCTGAAGATGCCCGCTATCACCGGTCCGGCACGCGTATTCGACGATGAAGCCAGCGCAAAGCAGGCGATCCTTGAGGATCGGATACAGCCTGGTGATGTGCTGGTGCTGGGATATTTAGGACCTAAAGGGGGGCCGAGGATGCCCGAAATGCTCTCCCCGACAGCGCCCCTGGTGGGCAAAGGATTGGGAGAGAGCGTTGGCCTGATCACTAACGGCCGCTTCTCTGGTGGCGCCTGGGGAATGGGGGTCGGTCATGTCGCACCGGAAACTTTTGTAGACAGAACCCTTGCCCTGGTGGAGGAAGGCGACGCCATCACTATTGAGGCCCACCGGCAACTGCTGCAACTGAATATCGATGAGGCGCTACTGCAGGAAAGAAGAAACCGCTGGAGCCCACCAGCGCCACGTTACACAAGAGGTGTGCTTGCGAAGTTTGCCCAACTGGCGATGCCGGCTTCCAGGGGCGCGTGTACCGGATAAACGTACCGGATAACGCTTTTTACTGACAATGGTCGAGGTATGTCAGTAAGCAGCAGTCCGGGAAGCCCTAGCCAGCCCCTGCTTTGATAGCGATGTTGTCGTCGTGGTCTCTTTTACTGGGATACTTTTCTGCTTTACCTAAAGCAATGTTTTTGCGGTTGCTAAAGCCTCTTCTTTAGAAGCAGCCATCAATAAAGGATAGCCCCAAAATTTTTCATAAATAATGGCGAAAGGTCTGGCTGCAGCCCTTTTTACAGTGTTGGGTTCAATCAGGATTGACGCTTTAACAAAGGCTTTTAATTCATTTTTATGCGCTTTCATCCAGCGGGTTGTCATCTTCATCTCATCGGCGGAATGCTCATGTTTGCTTTCAGTAAAGCCTTCACCGCTAAGCAGTACGAAGGGTGTTTTGCGGGCGAGTAACGCTTCGAATTCATTAAATGCGGGAGCAGCCGAATCCTTTCCAGGAGCATTCATTTTTATCCATACAACGGGAAAATCGGCATCGTCAATTTGCATAGTCATAATCCTGTGAATCGGTTGATTAAGATTTTCAGCTCTCCTGATGCAGCGCTGAAAAATGGCCGCTTCGGCAGCATGACGCGCAACGCACCAGGCAACCTCCACCCCTGTTAAATGAAATTATCTGAATCCCTTTTAGACTGCATTGCGAATGTTGGTCATAATATTATTCAAAATTGCCAAATGCTGCTTTCAAAACCAAGGTTGAATACATGTCCCGGCTATCTTCTCTGAATGCTGTTGCTTTGCCTGATATTGACAGTATCCCTCGCCCCATCTTTGCACTGAGCGCATCCATGATTTCAAATGGCTGGGAACATGAAACACACCAACATCGTAAGTCGCAATTGCTCTATTCAGTCCGTGGTGTGCTCAATTGTGAGGTCGACGAGGGGATGTGGATTGTTCCACCTCAATGTGCAGTCTGGATACCGGGCAACATGCCACATTCTGCACGGGGTTCTGGAAATACAGAATGTTACTGTCTGTTTATTGAACCTGAGGCAATACCCGCGCTTCCAAAAACCTGCTGTACACTCTCCGTAAACCCACTCCTGCGCGAGTTGTTGCTTAAAGCTGCGGGTTTACCGCGGCTTTATCCGACAGAGGGACCGGAAAGCCGCTTGATAGCAACCCTTCTTGATGAATTATCAGCGGCGCCAGTAGAAGATCTGCATCTGCCAATGCCACGCGATCGAAGGCTGCGACAGCTTGCTGAAAAGCTACTGGCCGAACCTGCTGATAAATCCTCTTTGGGCGAATGGGCCCATCGCATCGGTATGAGTGAAAGAACCATGAGCCGGCTGATGCTGCAGGAGATCGGAATGAGTTTTGGTCATTGGCGTCGGCAGTTACATGTCATCCTTTCACTTCAACGGCTAACCCGTGGGGAGAGTGTTCAGACAGTCGCGCTGGAACTTGGCTATGAGAACGCCAGCGGATTCATCACCATGTTTCGAAAAGCAGTAGGCAAGCCGCCCGCTCGCTACCTTTTCGAAAGAACAGAGAAGGCAACAGGCGGAGCTTCGGGCATTATGCCCGGCAAAATTTATTTGGATTAAAGGCACTGCAGTATCCGTCATCCATTGCACGCTCTGTTCGTCGACGGTAAAGCCGTTACCCTTCTTTCTGCACTGACAGCGCTGCCTTGCGTTAACCGGTCATCCCCTGCGCGATGCTATCGGTATGAGGCGGGCGCTGACGGAAGACGCCGGGCAATAACAATCCATAATGCCAAGAAACATTCCTGCAGCATCTCTGACTTCTTTTTGAACATACCTCCCGTCGCAATTCAAGACAGTGTTGAGGCACCTAAGGGGAACGATCCTGGATGGGTATTGCTTATCATCCGGCAGCACGTAAGACGAAAAAGATTCGCACTGTCAGCGCCATTACCTTACCGACAGTGCGTAAAAGAACCGACTTTTCTGCAGCAACGTTAATATTCTCCCCTTTTAAGCTGCCTGTCTGACAGGCACTCATCCCTTAATTGTCCGGAACGATTGCCCGAGTGCGCCCGCGTTTTCTGTCGTTAAATCTGTCTTTACCCTGATGTAAAGAAAACAGGCAACTTTTGGCTGAAATGAAAAATTTTATGTCTGTGTTTCGCTATCGGAAAAAAGATTTTCGCTGTTAAATGAGAATGATTTTTATTTTTAATTACATGAGTCTTATGTGATTGAAATGTCAGGAGTCAGCGTACTGCAGCGGCAACAGGTGCTGAATTCACTGCAGCGCAGGGTAAGTGGCATTGACTGATAACGAAGTCATGGAAGGCGTGGATACGACCATTCGGGTACGATTTAACGTTATGAAAAGCATACTGATGTTTAAAAAAACATCGTGAGCAACCTGGCTCTTATTCGTTTCAGTGAAATGTATTTTATTAAACCTAGACGAGTACATACAGACATGAAAGTTCGAAGAGCTCTGATTCCACGTTCTTGTGCAGTAATGCTTAGTGCATTAATGAGTTCACTGTCATTCCCTGCACTGTCAGCAGACAGCGCCGTGGCTGCGACTAAACAGAATACCCTCACTGTAACAAGCGAGGGGGAGACTCCCCCGGAAGAAAATGCCTGGGGGCCAGTAGGCTCTGTGGTGGCAAAGCGAAGCGCGACAGCGACTAAAACTGACACGCCACTCCGTAAAACGCCTCAGTCCATTACCGTTGTTACGCGTGAAGAGATGGATTTGCTGGACCCACCGACGCTGAAAGATGCTTTTCGTTACGCTGCAGATGTGATGGTTGACAGTCGGGGATCGGTAAGCGGCTTTAATTCAGTCAATATTCGGGGGTTCAGCCAGATCTCGGATAATATTTATCTGGACGGACTCAAACTTCAGGCCGACAGTTTTACTTCCTTCCAGGTCGATCCTTACATGCTTGAACGTGCTGAATTGCTGCGTGGCCCTGCATCTGTTCTGTATGGTCTGAGTGAGCCTGGCGGTGTTATCGCGCTGGTCAGTAAGCGCCCCACGCCGCAGACCATTCGCGAAGTGCAGTTTAAAACTGGCAACCATAATCTTTTCCAGACGGGCTTTGATTTTGGCGGCGCGGTTGATGATGACGAGAAATTAACCTACCGCCTGACAGGTGTAGCCAGCGATCAGGACCAGCAACAGACGGGTGAAAAAGCAAAGCGTTATTCATTAGCGCCTTCATTCACATGGCGCCCCGATGACAAAACTCAGTTTACTTTTTTAAGCAGTTTCCTCGATGAACCCAATATAGGATGGTTTGGCTATTTACCGAAAGACGGCACGGTAACCAGCGGTGCGGGTGGAAAATTACCCACAAGTTTTAATGATGGGGAACCGGGTTATAACAAAATTTCCCGTAAGCAGAAGTTAGTCGGTTATACCTTTGAGCATCAAATTAATGACAACTGGACTGTGCGTCAGAACTTGCGCTACGGAACGGTAGATATGGATTACCGAACCATCTATGGAAGCAGTGTTTCTCCGTTTGATCCTTCTTTTTTAACCCGGGGTGCACTTGCGGCCAAAGAGCATTTATCGAGCTTCGCGATGGATACTCAGGTGCAAAATAAATTTTCTACAGGTAACACAGACCATACCCTGCTTATGGGCATAGATTACCGGCGCACACGGAATGATGTCTGGCAGGCGCTCGGTCTGGCATCCAGTCTGAACCTGGTTAATCCTGTGTATGGTAATACCGCTGTACAATATTTCGGTTACAGGAGTCAGGTCGATCGTCTTGAACAGACTGGCCTCTATTTGCAGGATCAGGCTGAATGGAATCACTGGCTATTAACATTGGGTGGTCGTTATGACTGGTCTGAAGCAGACAGCGTCAATCGCCTTAATAACAATTCCGCCTCCAAACAGGACGATAATGAATTTACATGGCGAGGAGGTCTGAACTACCTGTTTGATAATGGTCTTTCACCTTTCATTAGCTACAGTGAATCCTTCCTGCCAACAGCAGGAGCGGATTATACAGGGAAAATGTTTCGGGCATCTCGCGCCAAACAGTATGAAGCCGGAATCAAATATATACCTGACGGTAAATTGATTTCCGCCACCTTATCGCTGTTCCAGATAACAAAAGATAAAAATCTGACGTCAGATCCTGAGCATATTTTATATTCAGTGCAAAATGGCGAGTTACGCTCCAGAGGCATAGAACTGGAGACGAAAGCAGCACTGACAGAAAATGTGGATATTATCGGCAGCTATTCCTACACGGATGCTGAATATACCAAAGACACCTCATACGAAGGTAATCGCCCAGCTGAGATCCCTAAAAATATGGCGGCATTATGGGGAAACTACACTTTTCATGAAACGGCGTTAAGCGGATTGACGTTAGGGCTGGGAAGTCGCTATGTCGGGTCGACGGAAGGTGATAACGCTAACTCCTTTAAAGTGAAGCCCTACACGATCTGGAATGCCGTCATCCAGTACGATCTGAGCAGGTTCAATCTGCCGGGTTCATCAATTGGCTTAAATGTTAACAATCTTTTTGATAAGAACTACGTCGCAGGCTGTTACGCCACGACGGCGTGTTTTTACGGCGCGGAGCGACAAATTACGGCAACGGCTACGCTCAGGTTCTGATAATGCACGTCCTGAAATGAATGTTTCCCAGAATCAGACTGGCTTTTATCCTGCGAGTTCCACCGATGGATGCAACACATTAATTGAATCGCTCTGCGGGTGATTCAGGGTATGGCGGATTTCCCGGCCTCTCGTCGAGCGGCCGGGCGACGCCATAAACGCTTTACTGGCGGTAACCCGGTAAACAAGTGCCTGAGGGAAAATGTTGTCTGAGCACGCTGTTCGTATTTTCATTTAAGCCGCATTGCCTGGAAGATTGAGGAGCACAGAAATAAATCCGAATGTCTGTCGCTACAGTAAATTAGGTGTGACTGGTCCTTTCACCTCCCCGAATCCATGTTGATATTTTATAACGCTCAGCAGCTCATTCCAGGGCTTATGTGATGAGTGGAGGCATCACCCTTAGGATCTGCTGTCCCAGACTTTGGCCAGCCTAAGTAAGCCGGAATAGCATTCTGCAGAGTGACGATAACCCCTTTGATACCCTTAAATAAGGGGTCTGACGGTGGAATATCCTTCGCCTGGTAAAGTCGTCTGGTGCGATAATGTCGATTAACCAGCCGTCGCTGCAACGGGCGGCAGGGAATCAGAACGCGCTTAAGCGTTGAAGCTGAACACATGTGGTTTATTCTGGAAAGTCTGCCTCAGATGCCACCTGAGCAGCTTCATGACGCGGAGACGATGCTGACCGAAGGCCTGAAGAAATAAGGCCCGGCTGCAGTGTCACGTCACCCTCATCGGCGAATAACGCCTTCAACTCTGCTCTGGAGAAACTGAATGTTTACCGGTTTGTCTGCTTTCCCGTTAACACCTGTCACGGCGCGTGGTGTCGATGAAGAGGGATTGACTAAGATTCTGGCTCGCCTGACGGCAGCCGGTGTCGATTCGTTGGGTATTCTGGGTTCAACCGGCAGCTATGCCTATTTGAGCAGGGAACAGCGTAAACGCGTCGCAACGCTCGCCCGTCAGATTGCCGGGCAAATCCCCATGATGGTTTGCGTGGGTGCAATGAGCACCGATGCCGTGCTGCATCTGGCTGAAGATGCGCAGTCTGCAGGCGCTGATGCGTTGCTGCTTCCGGCGATGAGCTACCAGCCGCTGCGTAATGAAGAGGTTTATGCGTTTTATGAGACGGTTACCCGACATGTTTCAGTCCCGGTTTGTGTTTATGACAACCCACGGACCACGCATTTCACGTTCACAGATGAACTGCACGGGCAGCTGTCGTCACTGAAGGGCATTCGCTCAGTTAAAATTCCAGGCGTATCGGATCATCCCGTTGCTGCGGCTGAACGGGTCAATGCATTACGGCAACATCTTCGTCCTGGCATGACCATTGGTATCAGCGGTGACGCCAGTGCCGGTCTGGGGTTAAATGCCGGTTGTGAAGTCTGGTATTCCGTTTGCGGTGGTCTGTTTCCGGAAACCGCCAAACAAATTACGCAGGCCGCCGCAGTTAACGACCATGAACGCGTGACTGCCTTCACTACCCGTCTGGAACCTTTATGGGCGCTGTTTCGTAAACATGGGGGAAGCATCCGTGTAATCGCCGCTGCAGCAGGCATACTCGGGCTTACCGATCCAGACTGTCTGCCTCGTCCCCTGCTGCCGTTGTCGAAAGAAGATATTGCCGATGTCGCAGGTGTGATTGCAGATCTGGATCTTAAATAACGCGCCAACAGGATCGGTTATCCGCCGATCCTCAACATATCTGGCTGGAGCATAATCTTAATAATGCGCCTTATCATTATGAGCGCCGTTGGCCGGGCAGGTTTCAAGCACTCGTGCAGAGCGTGAGATCGCGTTGTCCGCTGCCCGGTTTAATGCGGGCGTTGCTGATGGACATGTCCGGTTTGTGCCAGGCGCGGGGAGTGAAAGTCGAAAAGGGAACTCCCCTCTTTCGCTAAGCCTTATTTCTGTAGTCTGGCTGCGGCTTTTAACGTCGCCTGTCGCCTCTTTTCAATAAATGGCGCTGTTTGTTCCCGCGCCTTTTTTAACTGCTCTTCAGATGCAGTTCGAGGCGAGCCACAGGTAAACGGCGGTGCGGGATCATATTCCATATGCAGTTGAATATTTTCAGCAATACTGCTCCCGTGCATTTCTGATACAACGGTGAGCGCAAAATCTATACCTGAAGTGACACCTGCGCCGGTTATACGGTTACGGTCACGGACGACGCGCTCATTAACCGGCTCCGCACCTAACAGAGCGAGTTGGTCCAGAGAAGCCCAGTGCGTCGTTGCTTTATATCCATCCAGAAGTCCTGCTGCGCCCAGAATCAGCGAACCAGTGCATACAGAAGTCACCAGCTTTGCTTCTTCACTTTGGAAACGGATAAATGAAAGAACGTCTTCATCATCCATTAGGTTTATCTGACCAGGCCCTCCGGGGATACAAATTACATCCAGTTGTGGGCATGTGTTAAAAGTGGTCGTTGGCTGTATAGCCATACCACGATCGGAAACAACAAGGTCCAGGTTTTTCCAGATGAGATGAACCTTTGTATTGGGTGCCCTGACGAAAACTTCATATGGCGCGGTAAGATCAAGCTGAGTAAGCGCTGGGAACAGGAGCAGCCCGATTGATTTGCTTGCAGAATCACGCATAGAAAATCCTTTAACCTAAAAAGATATAATGGCTTTTCCTTCACCAAAGGCAATCGTTGCGTAAAAACAGACGCGCGCCGAATGGATCTCATGTTTAACCCAGCTTTATTATCGTAGCGTTAAGCAATTTATGACCCACCCAAACGTCAGGATGATTTATGGGTAAAACATCCAATTCTCGCTCATCGCAGACATCACCTACGCATAGTCGCTTTGTGCCAGGAGCAGACATTGATATTTCAGCATTGCTGTGATTATTGGGGTGCAGGCCAGGCGGCCCCCCATCCCTTCGAGCTGCTGGCCACGCTGAAGCAGCGCGGCGAAAAGGCCGCCCAAAAACGTTATAAATCAACATATGCAACCTCAGAGCATGCCAATTAGTCTCTGAATTAATGGTATCCATCTAAGCAAGTCAACGTAAAAATCATAGATATATGAATGGCCAACGTCCGCTTTTCGCCCATGTTCTACTGATTGATACGTAAAGTTTGCACCTGGATGTTCCCTCTGAAACGCAACTTTGGTGTTAATAAAGGCTATTTGTGATTAACACCTTATTTACACGATTAACATTCTCTTTTTACTGGCTTGCCCTCAGGAAATGACTTTATAGTCGATTCATTCTGTAAAACACAGTTTTACCCTGTAAACCCTGAGTTGCATTCAGCCTGGCTTCTGAGCCCTGTGAGCAACGTCAAAACAGACGCGGTAAAAAAGCATAAGGGGAAGCGATGGAGACAGTTAATGCACCGCATTTGCCTGTCAGAGAAAACTGGCTGGCACTGCATCACGAAAAAGCGTTGATGCCCGATCTGGCGATAGTCGATGCTCATCATCACTTATGGGATCGCCAGTCAGGACGTTATCTGGTTCCTGATTTCAGCCACGATATTGAGCAGTCCGGACACCGGGTTCTGTCGACGGTTTATGTGCAGTGCCGTTCCATGCTGCGCCGTAACGGACCAGAAACCTTCAGGCCAGTCGGTGAGGTTGAGTTCGCGAGCGGCGCTGCCGCTATGTTTGACAGTGGCCATTATGGCAAGGCATCAGGCTGCGAAGCGATAGTGGGTGGTGTCAGTTTGCTGGCAGAGGATGACCTGCAACCCGTCATTGAACTCATGATGGCGCGCTCTGGTGGACGTTTACGAGGGCTGCGTAATCCGCTTGCCTGGCACAGTGATCCTCGCGTTGTATCAAGCCCTGTCACACCCCCTGCTGGCCTTGCCACCACTACCGCATTTCGCAAAGGCGCAGCCTGCCTTGTCCGGAACGGACTTTCGCTGGATGTCTGGGTTTACCACACCCAGCTTGATGACATTATTGCGCTGGCAGATGCGTTGCCCGATCTTCATATCATTGTGGACCACTGCGGCGGGCCGCTCGGCACGGGGCCTTATGCCAGCAAAAGGGATACCGCCTTTCAGGCGTGGCAAAAATCCATTACCGCTCTGGCTGAACGGCCAAACGTGAGCATGAAGATCAGCGGCTTTGGTATGACTGTCATGGGCTTTCCCTTCGCACAAAGCGCCACACCGCCAGACTCGCGGGCGCTGTGTCTCGCCTGGCGGCCACTGTTTGAAACGTTGGTCGAAACGTTCGGCGTCAGGCGCTGTATGTTTGCAAGCAATTTTCCGGTCGACAAAGGCATGTTCAGCTATGGCGTTTTCTGGAACGCCTGCAAACGGTTGGCGGAGCACGCGTCCGTCGAGGAAAAAGCACATCTTTTCTGGCGCACCGCAGCGTTAAGCTATCGCTTATCTTCCCTGGAGAATGCTGATGAATATCAAATCAAGACCGCATGAGGCTCATCCACTGGAACAGAATGAAGCCAACCTGACACTCTCTCAAACATCGGCAGAAAAACGAACGCTCGCGTTGGGTGGGCTCGGGTGGGCTTTTGAAAGCTATGACTCATTTTTGCTATCGCTTTTATTGCCTGTGCTTGGCGTGGTGTTTGCTGTCAGCAAAACTGAACTGGGTCTGTTTATCAGCACCACGGCTGGCGGACAGATCATTGGCGGCATTCTGTTCGGGATGGTCGCCGACAAAATCGGACGGGTCAGAACCGCTTTCATTTGTATTACGATCTATTCGCTTTTCTCAGGACTCCTGGCCTTTTCTCATCATCAACAAACCTTTGTTTTGTTGCGATTTTGCGGGGCACTGGGAATGGGTGGGATGTGGACCTCTGGCGCAGCACTCATCGCCGAAACATGGCGTCCTGAACGCCGTGCCCGGGGTGGTGCACTGATGCAAATGGGACTGCCGGTAGGGGCCATTTTAGCGATTGGGCTGACGGCACTGGTCACGGCGATGACAGGCAAACTGGAAAACGGCGGCTGGCGATACCTTTTCATGATTGGCGCCTTGCCGGTTTTTATCATGATGGTCATTGCCTATATCACGCCTGAATCGCCAGTGTGGCTGGCACGCCAGCGGGAACGGATTAACAGACCGACCCAAACGGCGCGGTCGGGCAAAACAAACCTCAAAGGACTGTTACTGGCCTTTACCTTTATCTTTTTCATTCAGTATCTGTTCTGGGGGGTTTTCACCTGGACGCCCACCTATCTTCGTGAAGTGAAGCATCTTGATTTCCTGCACAGCCTGAAATTTGTACTGGCCTTACAAACAGGTGCGATTGCCGGCTTCCTTGTGTTTTCACTCCTGGCAGATAAATGGGGACGCAGACCCATGTTTTTGATCTACCTGTTTATCGGCGCTGTGGCAGTCGGCCTGTATCTGGCGACAACTCAGCCATTGATTCTGATGGCCGCCATCTTTATGGCGGGGTTTGGTGTAAACGGCATCTTTGCCGGCTCCGGGCCGTTCCTTGCCGAAATGATTGGCGACACACAGTCACGCGGCTTTTTAATGGGTCTGGCTTATAACGGCGGTCGCTTAGGTGGGTTTATTGCGCCGCTACTCATTGGCTATGTTGCCAGCATAGGAGGATTTACCGCAGGGCTGGCGACTACCGTTGTGGCCTTTATCGCCGCGATGGTTGTCGTGTGGATGGCACCCGAAACGAAAGGCATTAAGCTGCAATAGCCCTTTTCCTTTAGCCTGATAAGGCACGGCTGTTTTGGTCGTGCTTTATTCAGTGGCGCGGAGAGACAACCGATGGTCAGTACAATGCTAACCCTCTTTCCGGGCCCACCGCTTCCGATCAATTCATCACCCTAATGACGTGCGACTCTTGCTGCCACAGGCCGATTGTCGGAAGATCGTTAATTCGGCTTTCGCTTTTTACTTTTCTTGCTGAAAATGATGTCCGCTTTGTGCCAGATGCTGACATTAGTGATCATTGGTCGGCCACTGCTGAGCAGCAACATTACATGCCCTGTATGTCTGTTAATATACGCACATTACTAATGATTCTGGGTAAGACTGACATGCCTCAAATAACCATCCATATTCTGAATGCTCAGGAAAAACTCACTGTTCACTGTGAATGGCTGCGAACTACCCTGACCGATACCTATGTAAAAGTCACAAGGCTGATGGCGACCCCTTCAGTTGATGTCATAGTTAAGGCTGGGAAGTCTGTTATCCCTGAAAAAGGGCATGCCGGTTTTTGTCCTGAATCTGGTGTTATCTATATAACCGTCGATCCTGAAAACCCTGCATTTTGCAAAAACGTTGCGCATTCTATTGAACGTATGTTCGCTCATGAACTTCACCATGCGGCAAGGTGGGCAGGACCGGGATACGGCTCAACGCTGGGGGAAGCATTGGTCTCTGAAGGACTTGCCGGCCATTTTTCTCTTGAGCTTTTGGGTGGTGAAGCTGAGCCCTGGGAAAGCCTCAAGTCCGATATTGTTAAGCCCTACTATCCACTCATGTTTGAAATCTGGAATCACACTGATTACGACCATAATACCTGGTTTTTCGGAACAGGAGATTTACCAAGGTGGCTGGGTTATACCGCAGGGTTCAATCTGATATCCAGGTATCTCGCTTCATCCCCACATTCGAAAGCATCAATGCTGGCGAACATAAAGGCTGATGAGTTAAAGGCTTTTATATGAAGTACATACTTTTAATTTCTCTAACGCTGTTATTCAACTCATAAGCGAAACTCGCTTGGTCCGCTTTTCGCTCATAGCTGCCAGTCAGGTACTTTAATCTCCGTAAGGTGTTTCGGCAGCCACTCAGCATGTTTGGACAAGAGTTGGATTTGTGTTCAGTACCTGATGAAGTGCCGTGCTGGGTTTTTCAGGCATAACTGATGTGTAACTTTTTCTACACCTGATAAAGCTACAAAACCAGCTCGTTCATAGAAAGTGAATGCTGATGAAGGTGCATTCGTGTTGATAAAATCAAACCAGCGGCCAGCATCTTTCAGAATCTCATTGAGTAGACCACTGCCAATCCGATTTTTTCTCCATTCAGTGTCTACATAAAGATGCCGTAGACGACCGACACCAGTTTCTTGTGTAAAAGGATCGACGTTAAGCCCACACACGCCAATAATTAAACGATCAACATAAGCCCCAATCAGTTTTTCTCCAGGCCTGTCAAAACGGTTATAGCCGCTGAGCCAATTTTCTTCTAGCCGACGCAGCATGTTCAATCCTTCAGTCATGCTCTGCGTTCGCAATTCGACAAATCCTGAGCTGTCCGGGGAGATTTCTGCGAAATGAATATCCATGAGCCACTCCAGTGTTTTCAGTCTGCTTAGACTGGACAGAATTTCCTGGGTGCCCCTTATGACACCGGTACAGCTTCTGTCCTTATTGCCCAGGATGTTTTCTCCATGCCAAAGGCGGAAGTAGATAATAACAGCCCCTGTGAATCAACGGGTAGCAGATCAGGTTATAAGTAAGCTATATGCCTAATTTTATTTATAAAGTGAGTGACACACGGTCTTAAGGAAGTGTGGGACATGAACGCATACTGATTGCTTACATACTGCACTTAGGACAATTTCTGTCCAATGCGGGTGGCGATAACCTGCTCTTACACAGAACGCTGTTAACAATATCCGCAGATCACTCATAGCGGACAAAGAAAGAAATGTTAGCGTCCGCTCTGTGCCAGAAGCGGACTTAGCTGGGATCTGAATGCATTAATGACGTGTAATTTTGTCCGGTTAACATCTTTATGCCTCTGATATTTCTCCGGCGAGCCGGAGAAATTTAACCATTTTATCGAAAGCATTCAGTCTTAACTGCATCACGTCAGCAGCAGGCGTTGTACACCGATCAGAAATGCGTCCAGCTTCCGTCTTCGTCTTCCGCGCGGGTTTTTACAGCTGCGGTTTTAAAACCCGGCTTTACAACCGTGGCGGGCACATGAGCAACGGAAAGCGCAGAAGGGCCACTCAGACTGAACACAGACACAGCCTGTAGAAGCCGTTCCGCCTGCTCCCTGAGGCTTGAAGCAGCGGAGGCCGACTCTTCAACCAGTGCAGCATTCTGCTGTGTCGTCGTGTCCATCTCCGTAACGGCAATGCCTACCTGCTCAATCCCACGAGCCTGCTCGGCACTGGCGGAGTTGATTTCTTCAACAGTGTCTGTGAGCTTTCCTACGGCGGAGAGAATTCCTGACATCGTTTCAGACGCGTGAATCACCAGTGCATTACCCTGTCCCACAGTATCAGCATTGGCTGCAATCAGCTGCCGAATCTCACCCGCAGCCGAAGCGCTTCTCTGTGCCAGTGACCTGACCTCGCTTGCCACCACCGCAAATCCCCGGCCGTGCTCGCCGGCACGGGCCGCTTCCACTGCGGCGTTCAGCGCCAGAATGTTGGTCTGAAAAGCTATGCCGTCAATGACGGCGGTGATTTCAGCGATACGGCCGGAGCTTTCGCTGATAGATTTCATTGTGCCGGTAATGGCCGTGGTGGCCTCGTTGCCTTTATTTGCCACGTCCCGAACGCTTACAGCAAGCTGGCCGGCCTGACGGGCATTGTCTGCGTTGTTTTTTACCGTCACGCCGAGCTGCGTCATGGTCGCTGATGTTTGTTCAAGGGCACTGGCCTGCTCCTCGGTACGCTGCGACAGGTCTGTGTTGCCCTGGGCAATCTGGGTACTGGCGGATGCCACGCTTTCTGCATTGCTTCTCACGAGGCTGACCGTGTTAATCAGCGAAGCCTGCATGTCACTGATGGCAGACAGCAGTATGCCTGTTTCGTCTTTACGATCTGCAGTGACGGTACCAGTAAGGTCGCCGCGCGCCACCCGGCGGGCGGCCTCAACGGCCACATTAAGTGGCCGCGTGATACTCCGGGTGATAACCCAGGCAGATACCGCGGCCAGCAACAGCGCAACCACGCCGGCAACAACTAACATCATCAGCGCACCCGAACGGTCGGCGCGAGCCTGCGCAGCGGCAGAGCTCATTCGGGCCTCCTGGAAGGTCTGCATCTCTTTCAGCGACGCCATAAAGTCTCCCTGAGTCTGGTAACGGGGGCCAAACAGGAGTTGGGTGGCATCATCGCTTTTTCCCTGTTGGGCAAGTGCCACCACCTCATCAATGAAAGGCAGAAAAAGTTCTGCACGGGCCTTGAGGCGGGTGAAAATTTCGCTTCCCTGGGGCGTATTCACCTGCTTACCAATAAGACTGAGAAGACTGTCAACTTCATGTCTTTCGCCGCGATAATCGCTGATGGCTTTTTCCCTTTTTGCAACGTCTTTAAGGAGAATCGCATTACGCGCAAGCCGGCTCATATCTGATGTGTAGTAACGGATCGACAGAGAAGTGGAGGCTTTGGTGTAAAGACTTCCTGATATGTCATCATTGGCATTACCGAGAGCATTAATTTTTACGATGCCGATGAGCACCATAAACATAACAAGGAGCGCCATAAACCCGAAGGTGATACCGAGACGCACTCCGATTCTAATGTTGTTCATATTTATTCCTGGTGTAGGCGTCAGCATTCATGCATGGTGCTGACGAAATATACTTCCCTTAAAGGAAAGATAAGTAATGTGTACAGAGCCGCATGATTTGATTGCGGTGAATGTTTTATCGGCAATTTTCAGAAAAGGTTCATGAGGCAAGGTGGAGGTCAGATGAGTACATCAAGGAAGCAATCCACTCATTGCGAAGGGCAAGCACGGGGTTGTGCACTCCAACAGAAGCCTTCTCAAGAAGGAAACTTCAGAAAGAATAATACAGGCAGCTCAGATCCAACTCTCATTTTATTGGTGCAAGTCCTGCGTTTCCGTAAATGGATCACCTGCAGAGAGAAGTCTCATTTTTGGCAATGGGCTCTAAACTCTGGCCGTTGATCGGATAGCCTGAATGACCGTTTCTCGCTCATGAGGGACAGCCATACTCAGATCACCCACATTTCAGGAGATTTGAGTATGAACACATCACCGTGGAACAAAGACCGTATCATCGGCCAAAAAAGACCACTTCAGATATCTCATATCTGGGGGATCCGAATCAGGCTTGAACTGGAAGGTAAAACGCGCGATTTGGCTCTGTTCAATATGGCCCTGGATAGTAAGCTTCGAGGCTGTGATCTGGTAAAACTCAAAGTATCTGATGTTGCATATGGTAGCTCTGTTTCAAGCAGAGCTACGGTGCTACAACAGAAAACCGGCAGCCCTGTCCAATTTGAGATAACCAAAGGGACAAGAGAGGCTGTTTCTGCATTGATAAAGCTTGGCAATTTACGCAGTAAAGACTACCTGTTCCGATCTCGGGTCGGTATTAACCAACACATATCACCCCGGCAATACAACCGAATTTTTCATGGGTGGGTAGCAAAAATTGGTCTCGAAGATTCTCTTTACAGTACACATTCCATGAGAAGAACAAAACCTTACCTGATCTACAAGAAAACTAAGAATCTTCGTGTGATTCAACTCCTGTTAGGTCATAAGAAACTGGAAAGCACGGTCCGTTATCTGGGTATTGAAGTCGATGATGCGTTAGAGATTTCTGAATCGATTGAAGTCTAAGTTTGTCAGGGCTGCAACAGCAGCCCTGTGCCAGAAGCGGACATTTACGTATGAGGTAAGCATTCTGTCACCATGAGTTTTCCAGATTCATTTTCATCCTTGCGCAAGATGTGATGTATGGTTTGAACCTGGTAAGCTGATTTTCGACTGAATGTGATTTTGCTAACATGAAACGCCATTGCGTTTGTGAGAGGTAACAGTGATTCACTTAAGACAGGCTCAGCACAGTGATGCCGATGCAATAGCACATCTACACACCGCCGGATGGAGAGATACCTACACGAAAGTGATGTCTGCGGATTTCCTTGAAAATCAGGCGCAGAAAGATCGACTTTCACACTGGCGCTCAGCACTGAATCAGAGCAATGAAAGCGAAACAGTGTTTGTAGCTGAATATGATGGAAAGGTTGAAGGCTTCATATGTATTAAGCTCCACTATGACGCGCAGTGGGGCTGTTATATAGACAGCCTGCATGTAAGCTCTTCACTACGTGGTCACGGTGTAGGAAAACAACTTCTCTGTCGCGCAGCCGAATGGGTCAAGAGCAGGGATGATGAGTCACCGCTCTATTTATGGGTGTTTGAAGATAACACCCAGGCAACAGCTTTTTATCAGCGCCTCGGGGGCACCATTGTGGAGAGAACATTATCCGATATGCCTTCATCAGATCATGCCCCGGTATTCAGAATCAGCTGGAAAAATGCCGGTCAGCTTCTGGTATCTGCTTGCTGAAAAATTAGCCAATGCCTTTTCTCTCTAAAATCGACACCGCTTTCGGCCTGCTTACCGATTACCTGTTCAGTTAGTGTAAGGAACGAACGGGCAATTTTATGTCTTGATCGGTTCCCGTTAACCCCAACACGGCTGTGTAAGTAAAATTTCCACCTGCTGTGAACACCCCAAACGGCCGCTCCTCGCTCATAGCGGACCTTCAGCTCAGTCAGGCTGTCAAACTGATACGTACCGGATAATGAATCTAATGGAAACGTGAACCTGAAGACGTTATAACAAAAATTAAATTGTTGATTATCAGGTCTAAAATGTACATCAAATACCTTATGGATGACCCGGACTATCTTAATCAGACGACGGAGTTACTGTTTGATGAGTGGTCTCACCTGTCTTCATGGTCGGAATCCAGGCAGATACTTACGCGTCTTACCGAGCGTAATAGTTCAGACACAGAGCAGTTTACCCTGGTTGCCCTGGACGCTGAGAATAAGGTGACTGCTACTGGTAGCCTTATCCTTTATGAACTTATAGATAACCCCCAGCGCGTGTACTGGTTAGGCGAGGTTGTTACCCGGTCTACTCATCGTGGCAAGGGGATAGGCTCTGCATTAATAAAACGCATCGTTGAATTAGCTACTGAAAGAAATATTTCTGAACTCTGGCTCTATACGCCTGACAAGCAGGCGCTTTACCGGAATTTAGGCTGGAAAGAATTTGAACAACGTCTCGTAGCGGGTGAATCTGTTACGGTGATGGTTCTCAGCCTGCCCTGCCCGGACGCGGCCTGAAAGCGACAGGCAATATCGCGGGACGGTTAACGTTTTATCTGACCATACATTAAACGTTAACGGCCTGTATCCCCTGCTCTTCCGGCATCCATCCAGTCTACTGTGGGCGCTTTGTGAGCGTTTCTCCACGAGTCTGTGAGCGTTGCGCCGCAAGCGAAGGTGCGCATATGCGGGTGATTTTAATGTCTGATGCACTGCTTTAAGAGGGTCATTCCTCTTTGAGAAGCCGCCTACAGCTGCTGGAGAGACCTGATGATCGCCTCATTCATCTCGCATACCGCCTGTTCGCGTCGGCGATAGTAGGTCCATTTGCCTACCTTACTGGCCTCAAGCAGACCGGCATCATGCAGCGCTTTAAGACACAGTGAGGTAGCGGGCTGTGAAAGGCCCGCTTTGTCCTGAATAAGACTGGCACAGACACCGTACTGATCGAAGGGATAGAGCTGAGAATAATCAGCAAAGGCTTCGTCAGGGCTTTTAAGCCATTTGAGCACCGCAACCCGTGTCGGGTTGGCCAGTAATTTAATGGCATTTTCGGGTGTCATGCCGTCTTCAAACCTCAAGCAGAATAAAAAGGATAGTCAGTATAGCCTTTCTGGCTTCCACCATACAGTGAGGCGCTATCGACGTCGTTCAGCGGATAGCCCATTTTGAAACGCGCCGGTAAATCGGGGTTAGCGATAAACGTGCGCCCGAAGCCAAACAGATCTCCCCATCCCTTTTCCAGCATGCGCTCGGCTTTTTCTTTGGTGTAACGGCCCGAATACATAATGGGCGAACGGAAGGCTTCGCGAAGCGCTTTGCGAAAATCTTCAGGCATATCCGGGCTGTTGTCCCAGTCAGCTTCGGCGATGGAGAGATATCCCGTTTCGAGCGCGTTCAGCATCTGGGCCGCACGGAGGTAGGTAGCCTGCGGATCGCTCTCCACCAGCCCCAGATAAACGCGCTCTTCCTCTGTGCTTGAGAACAGAGGCGCGAAACGCACGCCGACACGATGACTGCCAAACACCGAACTCACGGCCTCGGTAACTTCACGCAGGAAGCGCAGGCGGTTATCAAGCGAACCGCCATATTCATCGGTGCGGAAGTTAGTATGTTCAGAAATAAACTGATTGATCAGATAACCATTGGCGGCATGCAGTTCGATACCGTCAAAGCCCGCTTTTTTAGCATTCTCCGCCGCCGTACGGTACATCGCCACAATCGCTTTCACTTCCGATGTGGTTAACTCGCGCGGCATGCTGGGTTCCGTCAGAATACCGGCACCAGGCCCGGTTTCGATAAACACCCGTACGCCGCTGGCGGCAACGGCTGAAGGTGCAACAGGTGGCTGCTTTCCGGGCTGCAGTTCATTGTGCGATACGCGACCAACGTGCCAGAGTTGGCAAAAGAGGATCCCACCTTCTGCATGAACGGCGTCGGTTACTTTTCGCCAACCCGCGATTTGTGCTTCGCTGTGAATGCCAGGTGTCCAGGCATATCCCTGCCCGCGTGGCTCAATTTGCGTCCCTTCGGTTACCATAAATCCCGCACTGGCACGCTGGCGATAGTAGTCCACCATCATCGTGCCAGGTACGTTGCCCGGCTGCTCACTGCGGCAACGGGTTAGCGGTGGGAGCGCAATACGGTTACGCAAGCTGAGATCACCCAGCGTCAGGGGCGCGAAGAGAGACGACATAACAATTATCCTGTGAGAAGAAAGAAAGACAACATTATATTTACACATTTAAATTTGTAAATGTGTAATTTGTGCGGTCATACAGCCCTGCTCCCTGTTAATGCGTCAGTGAAGACGCCAACAAAACCGCTATCCGCATCAGGAAAACGGCGGATGTCTCCTCCTCGCGCACAGCGAACACGATCCCGCGCGCATTCTTAAGCTGATGTCGTGCGGCGCTGGCGTTGCGCCTGGTGCGAAGTGATCGCCGATGCGGTGGTATCTACGACATCCACAGAAATTAACGCTCCCCTGATGCTGATTATCCCGCACTCACGCAGCGTTGCAGGGCGCGGTTGATCTCTGCCGGGTGGCTTAATCCAGCAGCCTGTATTTTTCGGTAAAATTCCTATCTGGGGCAGAAGGTCAGCAAGCCTGGATTGCGCGTCTCAAACACGACAGAGCATTGGGGCCGTTTGTCATCCCCCGTACATCGGCAGTGGCTGAAGATGTGTACCGGCACGGCATCCGTTATCTTCAGGGGCGGTAACAGCCGTTTGCAGAGGCTGCCCTGAACAGGCAGCCGCTCGATTTCCAGCAAACGGCTCGGGGCGAATACGACCTCAGGTACGCTACAGGTCCAACGCGAGCCAGCATCCGCGCGCATAGCGCGCCAAACCTGCCGCCTCAAAGCGCCACAGATGGAGCCAGCCGTTATCCAGCAGTTGCCGGATGACCTCATGCTTTCCGATTACCGCTTCAATGGCCGTTTGCGGTGCGTCGATAACCACTGTCAGGCGCAGCGGCTCGTGCATCCAGCGCTCGCCGTCGTGGAGCGACTGGCGTGACAAGCCGATGCGCAGATCGCCGCCGTTGCCCTCAAAGACACCGAGGCGTCCACCCACCACGTTATGCAGCACCTTGTTGCCGCTGCCCAGTCGCTGCGGATCGCAAGTGGATGCGTGATACTGCCAGTTGATCCAGTGTGTAACCAGCATCGGAGCGGTCATTAAGCCCTCCAGCAGGCTACCGTCAACATCCTGACTGGCGTCGTAATCATGCAGAAAACTGCGCCCGCTCAGTACTACGCCGCGGCTACGGTGACGCGGCGCGATCAGAAAGGCAGCGTTGCCAGCGAGTCCCCATTCAGGTCGGGTTTGCGCGCCGTCGTTAGCGCGACGGCGTAACTGACCCAGTAACACATCCTCACGTGCTTGCGGGTCCAGTTGCAGGCCGGGCGCTCGCTCACGGCGTACCTGGTCGCAGGCTTGATGAAAAATCGGTTGTATCCTTTCACAGCGTGCACGCGCCGCCTGGGGCAGCAGGTCGAGATCGAACCACTCGATTTCATCGGTGGTCGTGTTGTGCAGCGCAGCCACGAACGCCGTTGAATCAGGAACGTCCACGCCTTGCAGTTTCAGCCCCTGGCGAACCGCCGGTTCATTGAGCAACTGGGCCAGGCTGCGCGCATTCACTTCGCCGGTCTGGCCACAGCAGGCACCACAGTCCAGTGCCGCTGCATGAGCATTGTTAGCTGACTGGCTGCCATGACCGACAAGGAGCACTGTCGGAGCCAGACGTTGCGCCAGGCCCATGGCATGAAGAACTCCCGCCGCCAGCTTAACTTTAGCCTCTGTATTCAGCCCAACCAACTGTGGACGGCAGATCGCGCGGTAACGCGCAGACAGGCCAGCCAGATCGTCCCTGGCACGTGCTTTTTTGCCCGGTAGTAACCCCTTCACCAGCTTGACGGAGTAGCCCAGTCCGACCGCTTCCACAAAGGAGAAGGCGGCACCGGGCCAGTGGCTAACGGCATTCCACTGATCGGCCATGGCAAATCGGGCCTGACGCGATCTGCTGGCTGCGTTTTGCAGCGCTGTATCGGCCCGGGATGGCGTCGAATTCGCGCTCACAATTCGGTCGTTGACGTCGATGGAAGGCGCAAGTAAACCGGGTAACTGGGGGCGCCGGGCTTGGGTAGCAAGAGGCGTGTACGCAACCGGAAGGCCGAAGAACCCCGCAAAGCCGAGCGTCTGAACGCCAGGACTCGCGGCCTCCAGGGCGCGGCGCAACTTTTCACTGCGAACATCGATGCAGAAAGCGGCCTGGACTTCTATCGCCTCAGCGTCCACATCCTGCCCCTTAGCCGTGGCCAGCCGATGCGCCAACTCACGCTGATAGCCAATCTCCAGCGCCAGCTGCCACACTTCGTCAACCCGCATCGCGTATTCGGTCTCCTCCAGCAAGTGAGGAGCCTGAGCCCAGGCCTGCTGAAGGGAAGCAAATGCTTGCCGGGTGGCGGCATCATCTTTGCATTCTAAAAGGATGATGCCCCAGGCCAGACGAATAGCCAGTAACTCACGCAGGTGCGCATCCTTACCGCCCGCCAACCCCGCCTGCCAGCCGAGATACGCGCACCAGGAGGCCCAGCCATTAACGGTAAGCAGCACCGACTCCAGATAATCTGCCCACACGGTTTCAGGCAGGCCAAGCCGCTCAATGACCCAGCCTCCAGCGTCCATGGCGTTATCCGGTAACGTCTTGATAGCCTGCCTGATGTTCGGTAAGCCCATTAACAGACCAATGCCATGGTCGTGCTTCAGCGTGTCGAGCCAGAAGGCATATAAGCCCTGCTGACGCTCAGGCTGCCAGCTCGCCTGATGTTCGTCGAAGTAAGCCGCACAGGTTTGGCTAACCTGATGCGTGATGGCTTGCCGCCAGGATAACCTTTTGTGGCGATGGGGATCGTTGTCGAGCACATCGATCAGCAGCGGTAACTGTACTTGCAGACTACCTGCTTGCAGCGCCTGCGTGCACTGTTCAACCGTCAGGCCGGCCGCTTGCGCCTCAGGTAGCTGTTGCAGCGCCTGGGTGAGATCAGCAACGCTAATACGCCCCTCACGCCAGGCCTGCATCTGCCGATCGCGCGGTGGGAAAACCTGAATACCGCCTAGCGCAGCCATGCGCGCGGCCACCCTGCGCACCGGCATGCCAATACGCGCCCAATGAGGATTGACAGCGATGGCGCGATCCAGTGGCCATGCCGGTGCAATCGCCTGGCAGGCGCGGTGGCAAGCTTGCTCAATGGCGGCCTGCCGTGAATCTGCATTGCGTGCGGATTGCGTCAGGCTCGCCGACACGGATTTCTCTTTGTTGGTCAGTGTATCCATCAGGAAACGCTCCGGGTTGTCAGTGTTATTCAGCGCGGCCTGTCAGCAACAGGTGCATCAGGCATTTCAGGTTTAACGGGCGTGGCATTGCCGGATGCCCAGGTCGTTGGCCACAGGAGCAGCGTCAGGCGCGTATAGGCTTCGTCCAGGTAAAACCCCGCGTAGCTCCAGCGACGCCAGCGCGACAGGCGTTGTGGTTGCTTTTGCAGCAACACCTGGCACAGATACAAGGCCGCCATTCCTGTCAGCGCGATCAGGCCCAGACGTTCATCGGGGGCATCCTGCAGGCCGAGCGGCAGCGCATGCAGAAACAGGGCAATCATCGACAGGCCGATAACAGTGAAGAGCCCGAAAAGAAGCTGTGAGGCAGGTGAAGCGCCGTCGTCTTGCGCATCAGGCAACCACAGCAAGGGCGCCCACGCCATGCCCAACACCCCGCTCCACCACCAGGGCCAGGCGGCCAGATCTGCCAGCCTCAGCACCAGAAACACCGCTGAAATCGTCAGCACTGGGGCGAGCATCACACTCACGGTGCCGGGCAACGAGGTCCGGTGCAGCGTCTGCTGGCGAGTTTGTCTTACGCTTTCTGAAGCGGACAGGAAAGCATGGGCTTTGTAGAGCGAATGGCCAATGAGATGCAGAGTTGCCAGGGTGTAAAGGCCAAGCGCGCACTCAAGCAGCATGAAGCCCATCTGCGCGACGGTGGACCAGGCCAGCCGTACTTTTACGCTGATGCGCGTCAACATGACAATGCCTGCCAGTACAGCGGTCGTCAGCGCGAAAATCAGTAACAACACGCGCGCAGCGCCTGCCTGTTCTAACATCGGGGCGAAGCGAATCAGGACAAAGCCGCCAAGATTAACGACGCCTGCATGCAAGAGCGCAGATACCGGCGTCGGGGCTTCCATCACCTGTATCAACCAGCCATGCACCGGCAGCAAGGCCGTGCGAAGAATAACAGCCATCACGAGCAAAACGGCGCTCGCCTGCAAGGGCACGGACGCCCCCTGCTGGGCAATGTGCGCCCACAAAGCTGACAGCGAGAAACTGCCCACTTCCCACCAGGCCAGCGCGGAAGCGCCGAGCAACATCACGTCTGCTATCCGGTCAGCAATATACTTTTTGTGTGCCGCAAACAGGGCAAAGGGGCGATCGGGATAGAAGCAAAGCAGCTGCTGTAGCGCCAGGCCTACAGCGGCCCAGGCGGCAATGAGTAGCAGCCAGTTATCGGCCAGCAGGAGCAGATGAACACTACCCAGTACAGCGGACAGTGCGCCAATGTAGCGCCGCTGGTTCGCTTCGCCTTCAAGGTAACGCACAGAAAATGATGCGATGACTTTGCCAAGCAGTTGTACCAGCAAAGCCAGCACCAGGCCAAACGTCGTTGCTTTTACTAAACCAGGCCATTGCGCCCCGCTGGTGCCCGCGGCGAGGGACACGCCTGCGAAGGCAATGGCGCCATATGACACAATCTGCAGCACACGCCACAGCGCCGTTGTAGACATCCCACTTAAACGTGTCAGCCCTGCTAAGCCCGCCATTAAAACAGCAGGTGCTAAAAAACAAACCAGGTATAAAACTTCAAGGATATTCATCGCATAGCCCTTATGAATGTGACTGAGCCTATGTTCCTTGACGGTTACTATTCTGTAAAATATATTTATTTGAATAAATTGATACCTAAAACAGAACAAATGAATCTTAATCAGCTGAACTTTCATCACCTTTTCTATTTTTGGCGAGTCGCCAGGCTCGGGCACCTGACGCGGGCGGCCGAAGAGCTGGCGACCTCACAATCAGCCGTTTCGGTGCAAATCCGACAGCTTGAGGACCGGCTGGGAGAAAGTTTGTTAATCCGTAAAGGCCGCCGCCTGATCCTGACGGACACAGGTCAGTTGGTCATGGCTTATGCCGATAACATCTTTGGGCTCAGTCAGGAGATGTTGGGACGCTTAAAAGGCCGGTCTGCCGGTGTTACACGGCTACGCGTGGGCAGCGTGGCAACCCTGTCGCGCAACTATCAGGAAAACTGGATTCGACCTGCACTTGCCGATCCTGGTGTGGTGCTGACGCTGGAGTCCGGATTACTGGAAGGCCTGCTGGTCAGGTTGATGCAACATCAGCTCGATGTGGTGCTGGCCAATGAAACCGTTCCCGTGGATACCGATCGCCCTTTGCACTTCGTGTTTCTGGGCAGTCAGTCCATCTCTTTGGTCGGCCCGGCGAGCAAATGGGCATCGCGCAGTCTGCGCATCCCGGAAGATTTGGATGGCGTGGAGATTGCCCTGCCCGGCCCACGCCATGCCTTGCGCGCGCAGTTTGATGCGCTGTGTTCCACAGCGGGCGTAAGGCCCAGAGTGCGCGCTGAAGTCGATGACATGGCGATGCTGCGTCTGATCGCGCGTGACAGCGGCTGGCTCACCGTATTGCCCGAGGTCGTCGTTCAGGATGAACTGCGTAGCGGATTGCTCGTCACCGTCGGCCAGTCTGCGGATCTGCAGGAGCGCTTCTACGCCATTACGACGCCTCAACGGCATCGTATCGACGTGCTTGAACAACTTCTGACGGGCCAAAAACGCCCGGCGCACGATTAAGCATCACCGCTATCGCTCTTTGCCTGCTAACGGGCAAAGAGCGGGCAAATGCCACTTAAGCCTCAGGAGAGGAGTGATTTGAACACGCTGCATTTAGTCGATCCCGAGTTACTTCCCATTCTCGCAAACAGCGCGCCGCTGGCACTCACGCCTGAAACGATTGTGGCACTGCGCCAACAGCGTCAGGATGCTGCCTTTAAGCAGGTTCAGTCTTATCGCGACTTTGGGCTTCACATCCATGAGCAGCAGATTGATTTTCCCGATCGTCCCCCCGTCAGAGTCTGTGTGATAACGCCCGTAACCGCCGCCGAAAAGCGCATGGGCATTTTGCACATTCATGGCGGCGGTCACCTGTTCGGCAGCCCGGAGCAGTCGCTTTCACTGACCAGTGCCACGGCGCTGCGCCAGAACTGCGTGGTGGTCTCGGTGGACTATCGCCTGGCCCCGGAAACGGTGTTTCCCGGATCGCTGGAGGACGGCTATGCGGTGCTGAACTGGATGGTAAGCCAGGCCGACAGGCTGGGCATCGATCCGGCACATATCGGCTTAATGGGCGACAGCGCCGGTGCCGGGCTGGCCGCCTCGCTGGCGCTGCTGGCAAGGGATCGCAATGGCCCCAAACTGGCCTTCCAGAATCTGATGTTCCCGATGCTGGACGACCGCACGGTGACGGAAACACATCCCAATCCCGTGACCGGCGAGTTTGTCTGGACGCGAGAATACAATCGTATTGGCTGGACCGCCCTGCTGGGCGAGGAACCCGGCAGCGAAACGATCTCGCCTTATGCCGCACCGGCACGCGCCAGCAACCTTGCCGGGCTTCCCCCTGCCTGGATCGGCGTCGGCACGCTGGACCTGTTTCTGGATGAGAACCTCGATTATGCACAACGGCTGATCCGTGCCGGCGTTGCCGTGGAGCTGCACGTCTGGCCCGGTGCCTTTCATGGCTTCCATGCCAGCGACACGGCCGCCGTTTCCCTGCAGGCCAGGGAACTGCGTCAGTGCTGGCTGTCGCGCTTTAATCCCTGCCCGGCAGGTTGATGGGCGACGCATATCCTGCCAGGGTTGAGCAACGCCGTTAACGCACGGAGCTACGTGATGCAAACGCTCAACATTGTACCCCGCCTGATGACAGCGCTGCGGGCGGGCAAAAAACGCCATACGATTCGCTGGCAGGAACAGAAGATTACGCCGGGTCCACTTTGCTATGTCAGTAACGAGGATCCTGCGACCTGGGTGATCGTTGATGTAGCGCAGGTGGTGACCATGCCGCTGTCATCCGTCGCGCACTATCTGGGCAAAGGTGATGAATGGCCCGATGCGGTCTTGCTGGCCGGAATGCAGGAACATTATCCTGCGATTCAGCTCGATTCACAGGTTGAGGTGATTCACCACTCCGCGCCGCGTCAGGATGAGCGTGCGCTTCACCTCGCATTGCTGGCGGCCCTGACGGTGCTGGAATGCAGCCTGCATCATGAAAAGCGCCACGATCTAGCGTGGCTTGACCAGAGACTGCATCCCGAATTTAAAGAGATCACCCTTTCAGGCACGCTGCTGAACCGTGAGCAAATCATCGCGGCGCTAATGAATGAAGAGAACGCGCAGGCCATTATCAGCAGCGACTTTCAACTAATGGAGGTCGGAACCCAGCATGCCATTTTGCTTTACCGCACCGCGCAGCCAGACGGCAGCCGTGCCGCATTACGTTCGTCCCACTGGGTTTTATCCGCAGCGCATGGCTGGCAGATGATTTTTCATCAGGGCAGCACGGCAGCCGCCGGGTCATAGTTTGGGGTTTGGGGTTTGGGGTTTGGGGTTTGGGGTTTGGGGTTTGGGGGTTGGGGTTTGGGGTTTGGAGTTTGGAGTTTGGAGTTTGGAGTTTGGAGTTTGGAGTTTGGAGTTTGGAGTTTGGAGTTTGGGGAAAAAGCGTGGGGTGTCCACGCAGCCGTAAAACAGACCCACAATCTGTGACAATCATGGCCGACATGCGGCCATGAGCGTTATTTCACCACAGGGTTTTTCTGCAGCGACAGCGCATCCATAAAGGCATCATCAAGCTGCAGATGTTCTTTCACCAAATCGCGCGGCGTACCGGCCAGCCACTGATTCAGGGAAATATCAGCGTAATAATCACTTTTGAATAATTCCAGGAAACGCAGCGGCCCCTTACCGGTGTTTTCAACATAGTGGCCCATTGCGAACGGCACATAGCCGACGTCCCCTGCCCGGTAATCGAAGGTTCTGGCCTGCCCTGACGACGCAAACACGCCCATGCGCCCTTCACCTTCCAGGTAGTATTGCCACTCGTCGTTGTTCGGATGCCAGTGCAGCTCGCGCAATCCACCAGGTTCGATCTCCACCAGCGCGGCCGCGATGGTCTTTGAAACCTTAAAGGTCGAAGAGTCAGTGATTCTGACCGTGCCGCCCGGCGCCTTGATCGGTTCCTGCGCCAGCATGTGGTGCGTAAAGGTGCGTTTGGCTTGGGTTGCCCCTTTCACCGCCACGGATGAGAGGCTGCCGGGCACCGGCGCGGCGAAGATGTATTCATCTTCAGGCGAGGGCAGTTTGGCAAAGGTTGAGACCGGCACCTTGAAATTTTTGGCCAGAATCTCGGGCGGGATGTGTTTGAACCAGTCGGACAGCAGGAAGGTA